>JAESFO010000425.1_pt1 | contig 39952 bp, 37 predicted proteins | sample 9269421 | NCBI WGS metagenome assembly JAESFO01 (sample SAMN14502839, study PRJNA617101) | algae metagenome | isolation source: Nostoc desertorum CM1-VF14 and co-occurring heterotrophs from rocky... | place: USA: Clark Mountains, San Bernardino, California | collected 2000-06-05 | reverse complement strand
GACGATCATCAGATCGTGTTTCTCCGCCAGTTTGGCGAACTTGCGCCGTCGATCGAGCGGCATGCTCGTCGCCGTGGGATTTTGCAGCCCAGGCATAAGATAGATCCATCGGGCATTGCAGTGTTTCGCTCGTTCTTCAATCGCCTCGGGAACGAGGCCCTTGTCGTCCAAGGGAAGCGGTTCGAGACGCAATTGGAGTTCGGAAGCAAGAGCCTTAAAGCCCGCGTAGGTGAACTCCTCGACAAAGACCGCTTCGCCCGGCTTGGCCAAGGTACGAAAGATTGTATAGAGCCCGTGGAGTGCTCCGGCCGTGGCGATCACACGGCCCGGATCGCATTGCACCCCAAAATTTCCTACCCAGGTCGAGAAAGCCTCCCTGTGATGGTAGGCGCCGCCGTCCGGCAAATAGGTCATCAAAGAGAGCGCACGAGAGTCTCGGGCAAGTTGCTCCAAGGCGATTGAGAGCGCGTGCTGCACGTCAGGACTGGGCTGGCGGTTGACGGCCAAGTCAATCGTCCGAGGTGCGGCGAGGTTTGCGCCATTCGCTTGCGGCCGGACGGAGAGATCCGCATCGGGCGCCGACGGATCGCGCACGAAACTGCCCCGACCGACCTCCCCGGAAAGAACCCCTCTTCTCGCCAGCAAGCCATAGGCTCGGCTGACAGTGCCCGGCGTCACGCGCAAAGCGTGAGCAAGGTCCCGATGCGGCGGCAACCTCTGGCCAGGGCTCAGCGCGCCCGATACGATGTCAGCAGAGATCGCCTGCGCGATGCGTTCGGCCTTGGTGCCGGCATAGGGCTTCAAATTCGGGACGTAAATTGACATAGTGGCAATCAACGTACCTGTTTAATATACGGAAGCAAAGCCGATATCCACAGCCGCGAGGCTGGAACACGATTGTCCGCGGAAACCTCCGTTTCAAAGCAAGCCCCGCTCCTTATGACCTGGGAAGCGCCCGTTCGATCAGGCGCACCCAATAGCGGGCACCAATTTCAAGAATATCGTCATTGAAGTCGTACAATGGGCTATGCAGGGGCTCGCCATGTCGTTCGTCCTTCGCGCCAAGCCAGATATAGGCACCCGGCAGCTTCTGCGTCAGGAAACCGAAATCATCGGAGGCCATCGACGGCCGGCAGCCGACCTGGACAGATGCCGTCATCGCATCAGCAACCGAGGCGGCAAAGTCGGCTTCAGGTATTGTGTTGACCGTCGCCGGATAGCGTCTTTCATATTTGACCTGAGCCGTCGCCTCGTGGGCCGCAGCGATCGTCTCTGCGATCGTTCTGACGTTTCTCTCGATCTCGTCGCGGACAGCCTCGGAGAAGCAACGCGCCGTTCCGCGGATCGTCACAGAGGCTGGGATGACATTCCAGGTATCGCCACCATGAACCTGCGTCACACTTACAATGGCGGCGTCGTGTGCGCTCAGGCGCCGGCTCGTTATCGTCTGCAATGCAAGAAGTATCTGGGCAACGGGCATGAAAGGGTCGCGGCCTAACTCAGGCATCGCAGCATGCGTACCGCGGCCCGCAATCTCGATTTCGAAGATGTCGAGAGCAGCCATCATCGGCCCGCGATTGATTGCGAATTGTCCTGCTGGAAGGCTTGGCCAATTATGTAGGGTGTAAATCGCGTCACAAGGGAAGCGATCGAACACGCCCTCTTCCAACATCAGCTTCGCGCCTCCCTCGTTCTCCTCGGCCGGCTGAAAGATGAAATGGACGGTGCCCGAAAAGCGGCGCGATCGACTAAGCTGCTTGGCCGCGCCCAGCAGCATTGCGGTGTGCCCATCGTGCCCGCAGGCATGCATGACGCCGGGAACAACCGACCTGTGAGGTTGCAGGCCCATTTCCTCGATGGCCAGAGCATCCATCTCGGCGCGCAGACCGATATGCCCGCCATTGCCGCACGACAGCGTGGCGACCACGCCAGTTCCCGCCAGCCCGCCCTCGACATGCAGCCCAAGGTCGGCAAGCTCTCTGGCTATGAGCGCAGCGGTCCGCTTCTCCGCAAACGCGATCTCCGGATTGGCATGAATATCCTGCCTCCAGCGATGCATATCTTCGACGATATCGCGATCAATGCGGTCCATTTTGGGTCACGCCCGCCGCATGAACTTCAAAGTTCCGAGATCCGCCGTAAACTTCCAACTCTCATAGAAAGCGACCATCTCTGGCGCGCAATACAACTCGAAATGTTTGACTTTCGAGAGCGCCGGATGACTGACGATCAGGTTCATCAAGGCCGCGCCGAGCTTTCTCTTCCGATAATCGCTCCGAACAATCACATCAAGGATCAGCGCTTTGATCGTATAATCCGATAGTACGCGGGCATACCCAATCAGATGGGACGATTGCCGATCCACGAGCGCGACGTTCAAAGTGGAATTGGCAACGATGCTCTCGGTTTCCGCGAGGGTGCGCCCGATGGTCCACCACTCCTGCTGATAGAGCGCTTGCAGCTCAGCAATCTGAGAAGCCGTCAGCCGATCAGCAATCAGGATGTCTCCCGCGCTCAAGTCTCTGAGCAAACTCTGATGCTGGTCATCGCGCGGCACTGAGTTCGTATTCAAGCATCCTCTCCTTGCTTCCGTTGCATCCTCGCAGGCCTCGCGAAGGCCGTCCGCGCTTGCGGAGAGCGTCATTGGAGGCTCCGAGACCGGCAGTGTTATTGACGCTATATAGGATAAAATGATATTATGTCAATTACTAGATTGATATCATCTTATTTAGAGGGACGCTATGTCGACGCATGACCCGAAACACCCCTGGGAACAACATTATGATGCCGAGCGCATCGACGTCGTGGTGGACACCCCCGCTTTGAGGGTGCTCGACGCTTCCTTTGCGCCGGGACAACAGGTGCCTTGGCATCGCCATACGAATATCGTCGATCATTTCTGGGTCATAGATGGGCGCCTGCGCATCGAAACGCGGTGTCCCGACCAAGTCTTTGAGCTATCCGCCGGCGGTTATTGCTGCGTCCCCCCCGGATGCGAACATCAGGTGACGAATGTTGGGAAGACAGCCTGTCACCTCATTAATCTGCAAGGTTTCGGTGCTTACGACTTTATTCCTCAGCGCGTGATGCATGAGGCGCAATCGTGACCGCACACGCACGCCAGGACATTCCGACCATCAGGAATCCGGCCGCGCGCGGCTGTTCATTGCGCGCCTGTTCATTGATTGTGCAAGGACGCGCACGATGAGTACTGCTCCCCAAGGCATCTCCCCGTTCATCGGCGTGTTCGATCTCTTCAAGATCGGTATCGGCCCTTCCAGTTCTCATACCGTGGGACCGATGATCGCCGCACGGCGCTTTGCTACGCATTTACAGAGCACCGATGCGCTCAAAAGCATCAGCCGAGTCCATGTCGAGCTTTTCGGGTCGCTATCTGCCACAGGACGGGGGCATGCAACCGATCGCGCCGTACTCGCGGGCTTGGAGGGGCATACACCAGAATTATTGGAGCCCGATTATTTTGCACGCTTGCTGGAAGGGATCAAAGCCAACGGCACACTCACGCTGCTCGGCGATCATCGGATCGCATTCAATCCCGTTCGTGACATCATATTTCACAAGCACGCCCTTGAAGAGCACCCCAATGCCTTGCGGTTCAGCGCGTCGATCGATAACGGGCTTGTTCTGCAACGTACCTACTATTCCGTAGGTGGTGGCTTCGTTGTCGAAGAAGGAACCGCCACGGCACCGACATGTGCAGACATCCAGATCCCCTACCCTTTTTCGACGGCGGCGGATCTTCTCGCATATTGCAGCCAGAATATCTGCAGTATCGCATCCGTGGCGCTTGAGAACGAGCGCGCCTTGAGAGCCGACAGCGAGATCTTCGCGGGACTTGATCGAATTCAAAACGCCATGCGCGCTTGTATCGACAGAGGGCTCGCGACGGACGGCCTGCTCCCCGGCGGATTAAATGTCCGGCGGCGGGCGGCAGGACTGCATCGCAAGCTACTGGAAGACCGCTCGGGTGATCCCCTCTCCGTGATGGACTGGGTCAGCACGTTTGCGATCGCCGTCAACGAAGAAAACGCCTGCTATGGACGCGTGGTCACGGCTCCCACGAATGGCGCGGCAGGAATCGTCCCCGCCGTACTCGAGTATTACGTTCGATTTATACCGTCCGCGACCCCTTCCCGCGTTCACAATTTCCTTCTGACCGCCGGAGCGATCGGATCCATCATCAAAAAGAATGCCTCAATTTCAGGCGCCGAAGTCGGTTGCCAGGGCGAAGTTGGATCAGCCGCCGCGATGGCGGCTGCAGGGCTTGCCGAAGCACTAGGCGGGACCCCTTTGCAAGTTGAAAATGCCGCTCAGATCGCTCTTGAACACAGTCTCGGGCTAACGTGCGATCCTGTCGGTGGCTTGGTCCAGATCCCCTGTATCGAGCGCAATGCCATTGCTTCGGTCAAAGCGATCAGCTCTGCCAGACTGGCGCTGAAAGAAGACGGTAAGCACCGCGTCTCTCTCGACCAAGTAATTTACACGCTTCGCGAAATCGGCCGCGACATGCACCACAAATACAAGGAAACCTCCCTGGGCGGCCTGGCGCTCGCGGTGCCTCAATGCTGAGCAGCGAATGCTGATCGCGCAGTCATACAAATTGAAATGATATCAATATAGATATTGACATCATGTAATTGTCTCAGTTGGATGCCCCTCGCCGGTTCTTTGCCGCTCTCAAGGAGAATCCAATGACGCACGAAATCAGTGGGGCATTCGCGCAGCCTGAACCGGTCGAGCGTGGGCGAACCAAGGTTCGTGAAGCTCGACGCGCCGTCCTCGCATCGTGTATCGGGCATACGCTCGAGTGGTACGAGTTCACGATCTACGGCTATCTTGCCCTGACGATTGGCGCGAAATTCTTTCCTACCAACGAGCTGACTTCGCTGCTTCTGACCTTCGCAACATTCGGCGTGGGCTTCGTCGCGCGGCCGCTGGGAGGCATTCTTCTAGGCCGCTTCGGAGACAAGTACGGCCGCAAGCCGGTGATGCTTCTCACATTTTTCATTATGGCGTTTTCCACCACCGCCATGGGACTATTGCCGACCTATGAAACGATGGGGCTAATCGCTCCGATCCTTCTGGTTGCCGTTCGGCTGCTGCAGGGCTTCTCACTGGGAGGTGAATGGGCCGTAGCCGCTGCCTTTATGGTCGAATGGGCGCCCAAAGAGCGGCGCGGTCTCTACGGCAGCTTCAACGCCGCCAGCGCATCCATCGGCATTCTTTTGGGCTCAACGATAGCCGCAACGCTCAATTCCGTGATGGATGTCGCAACCTTGAATGCCTATGGCTGGCGTATACCTTTCCTCCTCGGGATCATTTTGCTGCCGATCGGCTATTACGTTCGCAGCACGATTGGCGAGACGCCCGTGTTCGAGGAAGCCAAAGCCTCTCCCGATACAGCTGCCCCCTCAAAGCCCATGATTGGCGTTCTCCGCGTATTGGGTTTCGCAGGTTGCTGGTCCATCACATTCTGGATTCTCGTGAGCTATTTCCCGACATTCGCGCAGCGCGAACTCCACATCAGTGCCGCCGACGCACTATGGTCGAACACTATCGCACTGATCGCCTACACGATCTTTCTGCCGTTATCGGGCCACATCTCCGACAAGATAGGCCGGCGGCCAGTCCTCATGGCCGGATTTCTCGCGGTGATGTTCAGCTTCTATCCACTCTTCACATTCTTGCAGCACGATTCCAGTCTCAAGACGGTTGCCATGGTGCAAGTCGTGATGAACATCCTCTTGGCCACGATCTCCGGGCCGGCCGCCACGACCTTGGTTGAGATTTTCCCACCCAAAAATCGGACGACATGGCTCTCGGCTTCTTATTGCGTCGCCGTGACTGTAGGTGGCGGATTTGCACCATTCGCCGCGACCTGGCTGATTGCTCAAACAGGATCTTCAACGGCTCCGGTGCTCTATGTCACTGCGGCGGCGGCAATCGGATTTCTCACCATCGCAACATATGGCGATGCTCGTGCGAAAACTCAGAAACAGTCCGTATTGAAAGCCGCCGAGTAAATCAGCGACAAGCTTCAGCGTGCGAACCGCGCTTAAACGCAAAATGCAAATGGCGCCACGGTAAACCGTAGCGCCATTCTCAACACAGCTTAGCCGAATTACTTCATCGTCGGCATGACAAATTCAGCACCGGCGCGAATGCCAGTCGGCCAACGCGAGGTAATCGTCTTCAAACGCGTATAGAAGCGCACGCCTTCGGGCCCGTGCATGTGATGATCGCCGAACAAAGAGGATTTCCAGCCACCGAAGGAGTGAAAAGCCATCGGCACTGGAATCGGCACGTTGATACCGACCATCCCCACTTTGATGTCATGCGCGAATTCACGGGCCGCATCGCCATCGCGGGTGAAGATCGCAGTGCCATTGCCGAATTCGTGTTCGTTGATCAGCTTCGCCGCAGTGGCATAGCTGTCGGCGCGCGTCACGGCGAGAACGGGACCGAATATCTCCTCCCTGTAGATTTTCATGTCAGGCGTCACGTGATCGAACAGCGTGCCGCCGATGAAATATCCGTCCTCATATCCCTGCAGCTTCAACCCGCGCCCATCGACGACGAGCTTGGCGCCCTCGGCTTCGCCGGCATCCACATAGCTCTTGACCTTCTCAAGATGCTGCTTGGTGACAAGCGGCCCCATCTCGGCCTCGGGATCGGTCCCGTCGCCGATCTTGAGCGCACGCACCTTCGGCTCGAGTTTCGCGATGAGAGCATTCGCCGTCTTCTCGCCGACCGGAACGGCAACCGAGATCGCCATACACCGCTCGCCGGCGGAGCCATAGGCGGCACCCATCAACGCGTCGACGGCCTGGTCCAGATCGGCATCGGGCATGATGATCATATGGTTCTTGGCACCACCCAGCGCCTGACAACGCTTTCCAGTTCTCGCCGCCGTCTCATAGATATATTTGGCGATTGGCGTCGAACCGACAAAGCTGATCGCCTGAATGTCCGGATCGTGGAGAAGCGCGTCCACCGCCTCCTTGTCGCCTTGCACGACGTTGAACACGCCATCAGGAAGCCCCGCCTCCTTCAGCCACTTCGCCAGCAGCAGAGAAGCGGAAGGATCGCGTTCGGACGGCTTGAGAATGAAGCAATTGCCGCAGGCGATCGCCACGGGGAACATCCACATCGGCACCATGGCCGGAAAGTTGAACGGCGTGATGCCGGCGACCACGCCCAGCGGTTGGCGTAGCGCGTGACTGTCGACACGGGTGCCGACGTTCTCGGTGATTTCGCCCTTCAGAAGCTGCGCCGCGGACGTTGCGAACTCCACAACTTCCATGCCGCGCTGGATCTCACCCTTGGCATCTGACAGCACCTTGCCATGCTCGGCGGTGATGACGGCCGCAAGTTCGTCGGTCCGTTCTTCGAGGATGCGCAGGAAGGCGTTGAGAATCCGGCCCCGCCGCAACGGCGTGGTCGCCGCCCAACCGGGGGCCGCCGCGAGGGCTGCCTCGACCGCCGATCGAACCTCGGAGGTCGCCGCGAGAGCGACTGTCGCCGATTGCGCGCCAGTCGCCGGATTGAACACGGGAGCGGACCGGCCGCTGCTGCCGGATGTCTCGGCGCCGCCGATGAAGTGATTGATAACCTTGGACATGTGATCTCCGCGCTCTCGCCGGCTCCATTCGACGGCCTTGACGTTGCGACCACATTCATCGAATGTCACATGATGCACATCAATACTCATTTTCCGGCAATCATTGTGCAAATTTTGTAGTCATGGATTGGGACCATCTGCGCATCTTCCTGGCCGTCGCCAGGCACGGGCAATTGCTGGCCGCTGCCCGCCGCCTAGGATTGACCCATTCGACCGTCGCCCGGCGGCTCGACGCGCTGGAGCTCTCACTGGGCGCGCGCCTGTTCGACCGCCGGCCGGCGGGCTGCATCATGACCCAGGCCGGCGAGCGCCTTCTCCCCGTCGCAGAGCGGATCGAGTTCGAACTTCTGGGCATTGCCGAAACCATCACGAACGAAGAAGCTGATGTCTCCGGCACCGTGCGGATCGGCGCCCCCGATGGATTGGGCAATTACTTCCTCGCCGCTGAGCTGGGCGAGCTGACCCGCCGCTATCCCAATCTGGTCGTCGAACTCGTCCCGCTGCCCCGAACATTCTCGCTCTCGCGGCGAGAGGCGGATCTCGCAATCGTTCTCGACAGACCGATAGAGGGACGCTTGCTTGTCTCTCGCTTGATTGACTACACGCTGAGCGTCTACGCGGCCGAAAGCTATCTGGAGCGACACGGTAAACCAACCTCCATGGAAGCTCTGCGCGACCACACCGTTGTTACGGGCGTTGACGATCTCGCCTATGCTTCTGCTTTGGATTATTCGACCGTTTTGCAAGAGCAAGCTGGCCGGATATTCCGGTGCGCCAGTGTCATGGGACAGATCGAAGCCGTAAGATTTGGCACCGGCATCGGCGTCCTCCATGATTTCGCGGCGCTCTCCATCGACGGCCTTGTCCGCATTCTTCCGGATGTCAGCTTTCGGCGCAGCTATTTCCTGCTGTCGCATCCAGATGCGAGCACGATCAGACGTGTCACGGTTCTGCGCGATTTCATCACCCGCCGCTTCCGGGAGGAACATCTGAGGTTCCTCCCATCAGGATGATCGGGACATCCGATTTGAAACGGGTAAAGAGGCGGGCCATTCACAAGTTGAATTTGGTTGCGGGGAGCTGATTGCTTCGCGCCACAGCGTAGCGGTTCCTACGGCGTAATATCCCCAGAAAGCCAATCCACTCACCAATCCAAAGTGCGGATCACCGTCCAACGCGTCCCGCGAGATCTGACATCTACCCCGCCGGCTCTTGAAACGTATCGCAGCAATATCGGTACTATTTTATCCGATCGGCTGCTAGGCCTCTTCCAACGCGCGCTTAAGACGGCGCAAGATGACTGCGCGAGAACGGTCGTCAGCCGCCTTGTCCAGCGCCTCCTTTAGATCAATCAGAAACTCAGCTGAATCGTTATGCCAGTCTTTTCCGGTCGCGCGTTCAGGCTCAAGCCTGCGCGGCTCGGCTGGCAGAATGCGGCGTAGTGAGCCGACACCAATTTCAAGAATGTCGTCGAGATGCGGTGCGATCACATTTTCTGGCGCGACGATCTCGTGGCCAACGGTGGGAATAAACGCTGTCAAGGCTCTGTCTTCTGAATGGGTCAGCGCCACACCACCACGAATGGGCTTGCGTGCCGCAAGCCATTGGAGAATTTCACTCCTATCAGCATGGCCAGAATAGCTGTCAATGTAACGAAGCTGCGCTTTAACCCGGACCGCCTCTCCCTGAATGGTCACCGTCGACGCGCCTTCCAGAAGAAGTCGGCCAAGCGTACCCTCCGCCTGATAGCCCACGAACAGAACCGTGGTGGAGGCACGCCACAAATGATTCTTCAGATGATGGCGGATACGTCCGGCTTCAGCCATACCGCTTGCCGCGATAATGATGTGAAATCCGCGCAGCCGCGCCAATGATTTGCTTTGATCAGCACTCTCAGTAAAGCGCACCGTGGGAGAATTGGTCAGGCGTGCCAGCCATTCGCCATCCTCTAATTCGCGCGCATGGCTCCGGAAAATTTCCGTCGCTTTGATGGCAAGTGGCGAGTCAACAAAAATCTGGGCCTCAGGAATGTGACCACCATCCATCAGATCAAGCAAATCTGAGAGAATTTCCTGCGTACGCTCCACGGCGAAACATGGGATCAGTAACGGCCCACCCCGCTGCGCCGCCGCTCGCACTTCGCTTGCCAACTCTGTGCGTCGATCCTCGACCGTGATCTCCGGTCGATCGCGGTCACCATAGGTCGCCTCGCAGACAACAAGATCGAGTCCTTTCGGCCCCTCGGGATCAGCGTGAAAGAGTTTCGCATCAGGCCCGAGATCACCTGACATCAAAATGCGAACAGGATCGCCACTCTCCTGGCTCACCTCGATCTCGATGGAAGCAGAGCCCAGGATGTGGCCCGCATTCCACCATCTGACGCGAACCCCGGCTTCAAGATCCAACCAAGTATCATAGGCGACAGCCCGGAACTGGTTCATGGCAGCGACGGCATCTTCGGCGGTGTAGATCGGCTCGACCGGCGCTTCGCCATTGCGCGCGCGCCGACGGTTGAGCTGCTCCACCTCCATTTCCTGGATATGGCCGGAATCACGCAGCATGATCGAGCACAATTCCACGGTGGAACGGGTCGCGTGGATCGGCCCATGGAAACCAGCTTTGGTCAGCTTCGGAATGAGGCCAGAATGATCGATGTGAGCATGTGTCAGCAACACCGCATGCAGCCGATCTGGCTCGAAGGCAAAGGATCGATAATTCAACTCCTTCAATGTTTTCGACCCCTGGAACATGCCACAATCGATCAAAATGCGCCGGCCATTCGCTTCCAAGAGATAAGACGAGCCCGTAACCACATGGGCAGCGCCCAAAACGTGCATGCGAACGGCCATTGTCTGCTTCTCCCTTCGAACTTCGATGAAACCAGGATGAACCTTCTCACGATGTGCACGACCGAGGCAAAAGATTGACGTACGGCCGTCCAAAGCAACAATGCACCAGCTTCCGGTGGCGCATCAGGTCACGCGCAGGCTTCATCGCCATGGCAACCGCGGTGTAATAGCCCAGAAATGCCACATCAATGTCCGGCATTTAGCTCAGATGACGCTGCATCCCCGTCGGGTAAGCAGAAGATCCGACCCAATCGCCATTTTTACGGGTCTGCGGGTCAGGGCCGCGACCGTACGCCGTCTTGCACCGCCCTAAATACCCCGAAACAACGTTCCACGGGCCGAAGCTCCGAGGAGTTCTCCAAGGAAGCAAGGTTTGAGGCAATTGGCACGGGAAGAATTACTCTTTAAAACACTCTTATATATCAGATAATTATATCTGATCGCCGAGTCTCCGGCCTAACCCTTCGCGGCCAATCCATCGATCGGCAAAAAGACCTCTTCCGGCGCCATCGGTTTGGCGAGAAGCCCATCTTCGACAAGATAATCGCTGAAGGCCACCAGAGCTTTGCGGTTCCGCGCGACACCATAGAGCCAAGCATCACCGCCGAAGAGATCGTGAATCTCCTCAAGATGTTCGTCGAGCCAGGGCAGCATAAATTGCAGAGCGCCGGTGAAACGCGACTTATTCAGTGCAATCGCTTTAGCCTGCTCACAAGCTTTATACAGGTTATTGGCAAGCCAAGGATTGGCCAGGTGGACACCGTCCTTGATGACCATCGCATGCATTATGGGAAAGATACCGGTCTCTTTGAAATAAGACCGTTCGATCTCGTGATAGTTTGGAAATAGCCGGGCCACATCTGGACTCGCACGCAGCGAAGCCGGTTTGATTGCCCCGATAAGCGCATCGATTTCACCGGCCGCCAACATGTCACTGAGCGAGCGGCTATTGCCGGCATGAGAGACATTCAGTCCCTTCGGGTGGAAGCTTGTCGCTTCACCACCGGCCACGCCTTTTTCATTGACCCCACCTTCCACCCATTCGACGTCTTGAAGTGAGACGTCATACTGGTGACGTAACAGGCCACGAATCCACACGGCCGCCGTCATCTGGAAACCTTGGACGCCAATGCGTTTGCCGGCCAAATCCTGCGGCGTTCTAATCTTATGTCGGTTGATAAAGATGTATGAGTGGCGAAACATCCGCGACGGAAAAACCGGAACGGTGAAAAAACGCGCTTTGCCGTTCTGTCGCAGAGCGTAGCAGTGCGTGAGCGACATTTCGGAAATGTCGAACTCCTGATTCTGCAGCATGCGCGCGAAAATTTCCATCGGCTGCTGAACAGCCATGGGAATAAGATCGACCCCGTCAATCGAGATTGATCCATCGAAAATAGCGGCCATTCGATCGTAAGGGCCAGTACAGAATGAAAGCGGCAGGCGCGACATAGGTATTTTCCGATATGAATGAATGTATATTCAGCGCTTGGCTTGAGCCAAAATCTTGACGATCTGCTCAACTGTCGGTCCGATTTCTGGATGCGCTTGCCACCATGGGATCGTCACATCGGTGAACTTCACGCCGGCTGCCTCGTATTTGGCGATCCGCTTGGCCATTTCCGATTCCGGATAGAGCGCCAGATCGAGTTTGGCGTCATCCCACAGCATTTTCTGGCCTTCCACGCTATGGGCGAAGAGTGCGAACAGAGTCGCGGCGGCAGGGCTGCGTGCGTGGCGGGGCACTTGAAAGTAGAAATAGCGTCGCGCCGTGGCGTCGGGCTGCAGCACCATATCAAGCGGCGCCCCCTTCTCCTGGAAAATAGTCAGCTTGTCGCCCACACAATCAAGCACAAAGGCCGAGAATTCATTGACAGCGATACGCTCGGTATCGGTACAATTGATGAAACCGCCGATCTGTGGCGCAAGATCCCGCACAAATTGCAATGTCTTCTCCGGTCCCCACATGCCATTGGCCGCGAGACCATCAAAACCAGCGCCAAAAACCGTGGTGGCAATCTTGCCTTTCCATTCTGGCTTGAGGAAATCGAAAAAATCTTTCGGGGCCAGCTTCACCGCATCGGTGTTGTAGAGCGCACCGGTCAAACCCGTGACCACTTTCAGGGACGTCCCATCGGCATCGATCATCTGTGCCGTGATGCGCCCCGGTGCCAGTTCCGTCCATGCGATCGGCAGGAACATCTTGCGCTCGATCAACGGTACGAGTTGAGCTGCCGTTCCCATATAAAGATCGGAAAAAGCCGGTTGATTGGATTGGAACTCGACCAGCAATTGCGAGGCAATCCGGGCCAGAGCCTCGATCGGCGTGAACCGAAGTTCGATACTGGTACCGTAGCGCTTATTCATGCGCGCGACCATCTGGCGCGCCAAGCCGCTCCCTCCCAGCGTCGCCTCGCCCCACGACAGCCGCAGAGTGGCTTCCTTTTTCGCCTGCTCTATCAACACCTGAACAACCGGTGGGTCCGCTTGCGCAAACGCCAACGAACTACTCATCATAAAGCTGGCAACCAGTCCAAAAGCGCCAATGAAACTGCGCACAGATCGAACGAGACCGGAAAAGCAAAAGCATGTTTCTGTCATGGCGCAACTCATCAATTGCCAATATTTCCAATAAATCTGAATCAGGAGGCCTTTTCGCGCTCGGGCTTATATTCCGCGAGCCGTGACGGTGAACCTGCGGCCACATGAACATCAACGACGCAGATCCTGCCGGACGTCACCAAAGCCAGCCCTTTTTCAATGGCCGTCCCGAGCGCCTCGGTAGTCTTGACCGGCCCGATCACCTCGGCCCCATAACCTTCGGCAATCTTGCGGATATCGACATCCGGATCTTCTATGCGTTGACCGATCCAGGCATTGGCTGGCTGCCGGCCGCGCTGCTTTGCGACACGCATCTGAATAAGCTCGTCATTGAGATGCGAACGATTGTTGGACACGATCAGAAGTGCGGCAATCCCGTAATGGGCCGCGGTCCACAAAGCTGTCGACCCTTGAATGAAGTCGCTGTCACCGATAACGCCAACGGCGACGCGATCACTGCCAAGCAGGCCCAGCGCACAACCGATCGTATTGCCTGGTCCTGAACCTACGCCGGCGCCCCCGTCATTGCCCAGATAATCCATTGGATCAGTGAAGTGACAGACATCCGGGGACGTGCCGAGCGGCGTGCGCATCAACGTGATCTTGTAGCGCGATCTGGCATCCTGCAACGCCCAGCCAATATCTTCCAGCTTTGCCTCCCCGGGGATCGGTGCGGGCCGGGCGACAGACTTCAGAGGCGCGCCCAAAGGAGAACGACTTTGCCCGGCCAGCTTCTTTTCGATCACGGGCAAGAGGTACCGCACAAGGATATCCGGCTCTACCTGAAAGGGCAGATCGCATGGCGACAGCCCGTAACAATCCATGTTGATGGCGTTGTGCACATAGGAATCGACCGAGGCACTCACGATCTGACGCTCGCCGGCTGGCAGCATCTTCATCGCGCTCCCAAGATCGATCCAATCGAGTGCCATGATAACGTCCGCAGATTTAACGTGATCGATGGCGGTGCGAAAATGATAGCCGATGCTGCGATGTAAAGGGTGATCGGTGGGAAATGCCGCTGCGGCTTTTAGATCCGTGATAACGCCGGCACCAAGCAGTTCCGCCAAACGGATGCGATTGTCCCAGTCAGCCCGGTTGCGCGAGACCCGACCCATGAGCAAGACGGGTTGTTTGGCCGAAATCAGGAGGTCGGCGGCCCGTTCGAGTGACTCGGGCGAAGGAACAGGAGCGTCAGCCGGCAAAAAGCGGGTGGCGGATGGCAGGTCAACCTTCTCGCTCAGAGCATCTTCCTGCAACGCGGCATCGAGGCAGATATAGACAGGGCCCTTCGGCGCGGTCCGGGCAATGATATTGGCCCGATACATGGCTTCGATCAGCGCGCCGACCGAACGCGGTTCATCGTCCCACTTTGTGATGCCACGAACATAACTCGCCTGATCGCGCGACGTATGCAGCCAGTTGATCCACGGCACGCGGCGTTCAGCATCGGCCGGCCCCCCGGCACCGACGATATAGACCGGCACCCGATCGGCCCAAGCATTGAAAATGCCCATGGCCCCGTTCAAGAGACCAACATTGGCATGCAGAATGCAGGCCATCGGCTCGCCAGTCACCTTGCCATAGCCATGGGCAACGGAAATCACCTGATTTTCATTCAGGCAGAGCAACATGGTCGGATCGTCGTTGCCCAGCATGTTGACGAGGCTGTCATGCAGGCCACGAAAACTAGACCCCGGATTATGGGTCACATAGCGGACGCCGATCCGCCGAAGCATATCGGCAGCAACGTCGCTTCCCCACCCCATGGCCGTATTATCAGAGGGTTCGGCGATATCACGCTTCAATACAGCATTGAGCGATTTTTTTTTCGCCATAAGAAGCTTCTCCAAATTCAGTGGGGCCGCATCAAGCGGCAATGCTGTGGAGCGATGACCAGCGACACCGCAGCGCCAATCGCAAGATCGGTGTCGCGTGGCGTTTTGATCCGAACCTCCGTCTCGCCGACCTTAACGGCACATTCGAGCGCATCTCCGATGAAGACGGCCTGCCCCAACGCTCCCTCAACGATGTTATCGCTATCGCCGGTTCGCCCGCCTGCCACGGAAATGTCTTCCGGTCGCACAGAAACCATCACCTGATCGCCCAGCTTCACCGCAAAGGGGCTCCGGCAGCGCAAACGGCCGATCGCCGAAGCGACGACAGTCTCCCCGGCTACTTCGGAGACGACTGTAGCGGCAAAGACATTGCTCTTACCGATGAAAGACGCCACGAAAGGCGATGTCGGAGCACTATAAATATCCTTTGGCGCGGCCTCTTGCATGATGTTGCCATCGTTCATCACCGCCACCACGTCAGACATGCTGAGCGCTTCGATTTGCTCATGCGTGACGAATAAGGTGGTAATTCCGAGCCGTTCGATGACGCTGCGAATCTCAAGCCGCATTTCTTCGCGAAGCTTGGCATCGAGATTGGAGAGTGGCTCGTCCAGCAACAGAATTTTCGGTTGTTTGACTAAAGAGCGAGCGAGAGCGAGACGCTGCTGCTGGCCGCCGCTGAGAAATGGTGCTGGACGCTCGGCCAAGTGATCCAGATGCACAGTCGACAGAGCCTGCATCACCCTGTCGCGAATTTCTTCCTTGCGAATTTTCTGCGCACCTTGTCGCAGCGGGAAAGCGACATTCTCGAATACGGACATATGAGGCCAGATCGCATAGGATTGAAACACCATGCCGATCGGCCGCTGGTGCGGCGGCACCCAGATGCCATCTCTTGAGGAGAAGACAGGCTTTCCGTCGATCAGGATTTCACCGGAATCGGGGCGCTCCAAGCCCGCAACACAGCGCAAGGTCGTCGTTTTTCCGCAACCGCTTGGCCCTAGCAGAGTGTAGAGCTCGCCGCGGTTGATCCGTAAATTGACCTTGCGTACGGCATAATAGGCGCCCTGGGTCGATCGGTAGGTCAGTTCGAGGTCTTTGATTTCCAGCATGGCACTTCTCAGGCAGCCAGAGCGCCGCGGCGCTTGGCGATGAACCAGTAAACGACGATCAAAGGAACGACGAGCAGCATACTGATGACGGCCAGTGCCGAAGCACGGCCGAGACCGCCGCTCGACCATAGCGACCATACGACAACAGGCAGTGTGACATTGCCTGAGCTCGACACGACGACGGCAAGCGTCAGTTCACGATAAGTCAGCAAAGCGATCCACAGCCAAGCGTACATCAGGGTGGGTGACAGCAACGGCAGGATCACTGAACGGAACGTGCCAAAGCCAGTTGCACCGCTGATCTGCGCCGCTTCTTCCAGTTCTTTATGAATCTGGATGAGGCCGCTGTTGGTCATGCGTGTGCCGTAACTTAAGCGCGCGACGACGAAGACCAGCAAGATGAGCCAAATCGTACCGTAGATAGGAATGAAAGACTGCAGCAGATAGAGGGCCGCCAGAAGTGCGCCAATGCCGAAGATCACGTTTGGCACTGCATGCGGCAGAAAAGCGATAAAATCTGCTGTCTTGCGACCCGGTGCCCGCGTTTTCAGAACGATCCAGGAGAAGGCGACACTAATCACAAGCGTGATCGTCGGTGTCAGAAGCATCAAGATCAGTGTATTGCCCAGTGCCTCCGTCGCCAGCCCCCACGGCACGGAATAGTAATTGCTCAAGGACATGGACTTGAAAGCGCGCAGGCTCGGGAACTGAAAGAAGGGCAATAAAGAGGCGTAGACGAGGAGCACCAACGGCACGAGTTTGCTGAAGCTGAAGTAGAGAACGACGCCGATCCAAGCTGCAATATTCCAGCGACCGAGCTCGATCAGCTTTGGCTTGTACGCCTTACCGGTGACGACCGTGTAGCGATGCGCCTTACGCTGCATCAGGGAGTAAAGATAGCCAAGGAGACCGGCGATCACGATCACGACGGCACTCAGGGCAGCGCCCAGACCATAACGCGGCAAGCCTTCGCTGCCGTTGATCACCGACAGCAAAAAGGTGCTGAAGGTGAAAATGCGATTCCCCCAGCCGAGTACCGCCGGCACGTCGAAGGCGGCAAAGCCGATGACAAAAACATAGATGGCAGCTGCGAGGATGCCCGGCCAAGCGAGTGGCAGAGTGACTTTCATCATCACACGCCAGGTCTTCACCCCGTGGGTGCTCGCAGCCTCCTCCAGCGAGGGGTCCATGGCACGGAACACCGCTGCGGTCATGACGAAGATGAGCGGCGCCAGGCTCAATCCCTGCACCCATCCCATGCCGGCGATGGTCATGATATTGAACGGCGCTTCGGCCAGGCCAAAAAGGTCGCGGAGCCAGGTATTCACCACGCCTATGCGTGGATGCAGCAGATAGAGCCATCCCATCGCCGAGGCGAAACCCGGAATAAGCAGGCCGATGCTCATGAGCGACAGGACCACCGTTTTCCCGGAAAAATCCGTTCGCTCAACAAGCCAGGCGCCGATCAACCCCAACGGCATGGCGACAACGAGGGTTGCAAAGCAGAATTGCAACGTATTCCAGAGAACGGTCAGAACGAATGGATCTTCGAAAACCTTATGGTAGTTGACCAGTGTCAATGCTTTCCCAGCATCACCCGGCAGCCCCTCGACAAGGCTCAGCCAGCCAACGATGCCGACTAGCCCCAACACGACGGCACAAGAACTGATGACAACGGCACCAGAAATGACCGTGAACGGATCAAAGGGCAGTCTGTCCAGCAGACCTCTACCCTCTTCCGCAGGTTGCCTTTGAATTTCAGCCGGGCTCACCAATGTCATGGGATTATTTCGACTTCGTGCGCAGCAATTGGATGATCTCGTCCTTGGTTTTTTCGACCTCCGGATTGGCCGCCACCCACTCGACCGTCACGTCGGTGAACTTCGCCCCTTGCGCTTTAAGAGCATTGACCTCGTCTCGACTATGCGACTCTGGCAGTTCGTCGAAATCTAGCCGCTCGAGATCCCACAATGCCTTCTGGCCTTCCGGCGAGAGCATGTAGGTGACGAAGAGCTTGGCTCCAGCCATGTTGACAGCATTTTTCGGCACCGACAGGTAGTAGTAGCGCCGGGCCGGTGCATCGAGCGGAATCATACGCGAGATAGGCGCTCCCTTGTCGCGCCACTGAATGGCGAACTGGCCCAGGCAATTCATCACGAGCCCGGCATATTCCCCGGTCGCAATGCGCTCTGATTCCGCGCAGTCCATCAGACCGCTGACATTCGGAAGTAATCTCTTCACATAATCGAGCGTCTTCTCGCGTCCCCAAACTCCATTGGCAGCCAGCACATCGAAACTGGCCGCATAGGCCGTGGTTGCAAGTTTGCCCTTCCATTCCGGCCGCAAGAAATCTTCCAGGGTCTTGGGCACCATCGGCGCCAACTGGGTATTGTAATCGGCGCCAGAGAACCCAGTGGCTACCTTGATCGATCGACCATTGGCATCGACCGCATTGGCCGGCAGGCGGCCAGGCATGAAAGCATTCCAATCAATGGTCGCCAGCAGATCACGATCCAAAATTGGCACGATCTGGGCCGCCGTCGACAGCCACACATCGGTAAAGGCCGGTTGCTTGGCGGCATATTCAGTGGCGATCCGCCCCCCTACGCGCGCAAAGCCGGCCATGGGAATGAAGCGGATTGAAATGTTGACGCCGTATTGCTTGCGGATCTCCGCCTCGAAACGTTTGGCGCCGGCCGAGCCGCCGAATGATGATTCAGCCCAGGCCAAATTCACTGTGGGATTGGCTTTCACGTCGTCCAGTGCGGCTTGCAATGCCTGCGGCACGGCTGCTGTCTGTGCCCGCACGCCGAACGCTACTCCCACCACGACCGCGACACCCATCAAGCGCGTCAACACCGCTCGCGACATGATCGCCCTCCCGTATCCCGACGCATATCGCCGAAGATCGATACGAGGAATGTGGGTTAAGCTGTTTACAAAGTCAATTGCTTTGCGCGACCCGTCTGGCGAAATGATCGGCGCGACGTGCCGATTTAATGCGCGCATCAACGCAAATTTTCAGCACCGTTTAACCGGTGAAATTTCTCCGCCAATACCTGCCGATGTCATTCGGCGTCAAAGGCAACGCAAAACCTCTTCTTGCAGAAGGATTTTGTGAAAGCCAAAAGAGTTCGACCGTTAGGCCTATGCGCCCTACAGCCGAGCTTTCTTTCAAACGTCACCGTCCTCGCCATTAGCTTGCTGCTCGTCCGCCAAATTATGTCGAGAATTGTCAGTCAGTCGCTTGACCAGATCGAGAAGCATGTCGCTTTCAGCCGAGCTCAGACCTGTTGTGAGCAGCCGATTATAGTCGGGCCATTGCTGTTTGATCTTCTTGAAAATGTCCTTGCCGCTAGCGGTCAGGGTTAAAATGACTTCGTTTTGGTTGTCGGGATTGCGGCGACGATCGACCAGTTTTAGCGAAACCAGTTTCGTAACCCCTCGACTCATCTGGCTTTTGGCCAGCCCCGCACGATAGGCCAGCTGATCGAGCGACATCGGACCACCCACGCCCAGGTGTGAAATGATCCATCCATCGACCAGCGCGAGGTCGAAGAAGCGCTGAAATCTCAGAGCCGTAATGCGACGCATGAGATTGGATAAAGTCATCATGCGTGCGCCGAGCGTCATCGAATCGCTTGAACTCGCCGAACGCTCAAAGCCATCTTCCTTGTTATCTTTCGCCATGGAGCGTCGCACGCCGCCCTTTGTTGCCTTCACGTGCTTCGTGCTCTTCGTCATCTGGTCAGATCTTCCATCGGTTATTGAGTTGACGATGTAAACTGATTGCTGTACTCGATCCGTTGTCAAACGGGGTAAACGGCATGGCTTCTCGGCAAATCGCGATCGTGGGAGCGGGTATCGGTGGCATGGCCGCGGCGATAGCGCTGCATCGACGTGGTATCTCCGTTGCCATTTTCGAGCAAGCGCAAGCCTTTCGGCGCATCGGAGCCGCAATCAACCTAACGCCTAACGCGGTGCGCGTTCTCGATGGCCTGGACATCGGCCAGCACTTGCGAGCGGCCGCCTTTAGTCCTGAATTCCGCGTCAGCCGAACCTGGAATACCGGCGAAGAAACATTGCGCCTGGAGATGGGCAAACTGGCCTTGCATAAATATGGCTCGCCGCAGCTGATGGTGCATCGCGCTGATTTGCTCTCCGCTCTCGAAAATGCCTTGCCTTCTGGCGCCGTCCATCTCAATTCAAAACTAGTTTCCGTCGACCAGACGGCACACGATGTAACGATCCATTTGGAAGATGGCTCGCGGCGACGCTTTGATGGGCTTATCGCCGCCGACGGTATTCACTCGACCGTGCGGCAGCTTCTTTTCGAAACTCCCGATCTCACCTACACGGGCATGGTCGCATATCGCGATATCCTGCCGACCGCGCGTCTCAAGGATTACGAATATCAATCCTTCGTCAAATGGTGGGGACCAACGCTTAAAAGCCAACTGGTGACAGCCGCAATCAACGGTGGCCGCGAACTTTTCGTATTTGCCACCAAGGAAGAGCCTGAGATCAGCCGCGAATCTTGGTCCGCTAAAGCCGAAATCGAGGATTTGCGAGCGGCTTTCGCCGGCTATCACGTAGAAGCGCGGCGAATACTCGGAGAATGCCAGGCTCCGCTGAAAACCGCTCTCTATGTACGTGCCCCCTTGCGCACTTGGGAAGCCGGCCGCGTGGCCTTGCTGGGCGACGCCTGCCACGCCATGGTGCCTTTCATGGCGCAGGGCGCTGCGATGGGCCTGGAAGATGCTGCCGTTCTGGCGCGATGCCTGGAACGCGACGAAAATATCGAATCCGCGATGAAAGCCTATGTCGCGGTCCGCAAACAACGCGCCAGCCGCATTCAACAGGCCTCGTCCGAGAATGAATGGCTCCGCAGTTCCGGTAACGCCGACTGGGTCTACGGATATGATGCCTGGAGCATTCCCATCGAAGGCGACTGCCTCACAGCATAGGATCAGACGATCGACGATAACGGGCGGCGCCCCGGCTCATCTCGCTTTTACGGCTTCCTGCCATTGGCACAGAAAGCATGTAGTTTAATCGCGCCTCTGTGAGTGCAGGATCAGAATAAATTTGCTGTAGACTGCCGTACGCATTTATCATCAGATGATCCAAACGATCGATCTGAAAGTTCACTGTGTGAGCGACCTCTCTCTTTCCATCGCCTGCTGGAGCTACGACAGAACGCGTCCGATCATCGACGGACGCGTCCAACCGACAGGGATCAATCTCAAGGTCGATGTCATGCGCCCCCGTATTGCTTTCGAACGCATGCTCAACGGCGATTTCGACATGTCGGAGATGTCCTTTGCGACGCTGGTGAGCATGAAAAGCGAGCCCAATTGCCCGTTTGTCGCTATTCCTGTCATGCTATCGAAGATGTTTCGCCACGATGCGATCTATATCCGCACTGATCGCGGCATTCGTCGGCCTGAAGACCTGGCCGATCGGCGCGTCGGCACGATGCGGTTCACCTCCACCGCTCTGGTCTATGCGCGGGGCCTCCTGCAACATGAATATGGCGTGGCGCCTAAGGATGTCCATTGGTTCATCGGCGGCATCGATCACGGCATCGCGCCCGTCATGCCCTCGCCCATCGAGCCTGGCCTAAAGATCACTTTACTCGACAAGGCACAGTGCCTGAATGATATGCTCTTGAATGGCGACATCGATGCTCTGATCTCACAGGATATGCCTGACGGCTTCCGCCTGGGAGATCCCCGCGTCGCACGGCTGTTTCCGAACCCCAAGGACGCCGAAATAGCCTATTATCTCAAGACCGGCATTTTCCCGGTCATGCATACGATCGCCATCCGCAATGACGTTTACGATCGAAATCCCTGGATCGCTGGGGCCATCTACGCCGCTTTCAATCAAGCCAAGGATATGGCGCTGAACGGGCTTTACGATACGGACGCCCTGCAAATGGGACTACCGTTTCTGATCGATCATCTCGAAGAAACCAGACGCGTCTTCGGCGCCGATTTTTTCTCCTATGGAATCGACAGTAATCGAGCCGCCCTGGCCGCCCTCTGCCAATATGTCCATGAACAGAACATGGCAGCCGTGCGGCTCAGCCCCGAGGATCTGTTCGTTCCCGTTTGAACGGAACCATCTATGACCGAGCCGGTAACCCGCGACTTTGACTTCCTCAAAAGCCTGGAGGTTTTTGTCAGCGTGGCCGATGCCGGCGGCATGACCGCTGCGGCCGGTCAATTGGGCATCAGCCAGTCTGCCATCTCGCAACAGATCAAACTGCTCGAAGCACATTTGCGCGCACCGCTGTTTCACCGCGACATCCGCCCCCTGCGCCTGACACCCGCCGGCCAGCTTCTGAAAAACCGGGCAACATCCGTTCTGCTGGCGGCGCGCGAAATGCGCGACGAAGTCCGGCACGTGGCGGCCGGCCGGCTGCCGCACTTGCGTATCGCTATCTTGTCGACATTCGCACGCTATCTCGTACCGACCATCCTCGATGCGACTGTGAATCGATCCCTGATCGCGCAGCATGTCACCGTAATCCGCGGTCTGACCATCAATCACGCGCAAGACCTTAACAACCGCGACATCGACGTGGCGTTTACGTCCGATGCCCTGGAGGACATCGACGCCTTCGACCATCTTGATCTGATACAGGAATCCTATGTCGTCGCGACGCCCAAAAGCGTGACGACCAGGGTCCGCGACTTGAAGAACCTCAGCAAAGCCCAGCCTTTTCTGGGCTATTCGGGGCGGACCCAATCGGGGCAACGCATCGAACGACATCTGCGCCGCCTTCGCCTGGACATTCAGCGAGGCAATGCCTTCGAATCGTCCAGCGATCTGGTGGCAGCCATTTCACATGGCTACGGCTGGTCCATTCTGACACCCTCGCAACTCTTCGATCCTCTCGAAGCCGGCGCCGAGATTACCATCCATGAAATGCCTGCGCCTGGACTGAGCCGAACCCTGGGGCTTGTCTGGCGCAAGCGCGAAATGCCTGACGCCATGAAGGAACTGACAGACGTCTGCCGCACGGTCCTTCAGGACGAATGCCTGCCGCGTCTGCGCAAGCTCGCCCCGGACCTCGTACCACATTTCCGCATTCTCGACGCGCCTTGATATCCGCTACTGAATTTCCGCCGCGTCCCGCACGCTTTGCAACAAAGATGTTCGCAGCAAAAACTGTCGCGCCAGCTTCGGATCAGCTGCCGTGCGCTTAAGGTCGTCCTGGTTTTTCTGCCGGACAGCCGGGTCCTTCTCCTGCAGGAGACGTTTGTTGCGGATGGTCTGCGCCTGCGTATGATCCACCGCAATCTTCCGGCGTTGTCGATCGTAGCGGTCGAGCACGATATCGTCTTCGTGATTGTTCAGAATCGAGACCAGCTTATCGGCCAGATTGAAGGCATCGTGGATGCCGCTGTTCATGCCCATGCCGCCAATTGGACTATTGACGTGCGCGGAATCCCCGACCAGCAACGCCCGTCCTTTACGGAAGCGTGCGGCTACGCGCTGGTGGACCGTGTAGAGATTGCTGCCACGGATGTCATAGGGACCGGACTTCGGCATGAAGGCCTGCAGACGCGCGTCCAGCGCCTCAAGCTTTGTCACCTCGTCAGGGTCGTCATTCGGATCGGTGGGGAAATGCACGCGCCAGCGCTCTGGCGGCCCGGCCCAACGGAAGAGGTTTGACCATTCGTCGGGGTCAGAAATGTAGTTTCGATCGGCGAAGCCATATTGCCGGAAATCGTGGACGACTTCGATATTCAAGGTCCTGTCCGGATAGGTGAAGCCTTCGAAGTCGATATCGAGATCGCGCCGCACGATGCTGCGAGCACCCTCCGCGCTGACGATATAGGCACCTTCGACGCGAACCTCATCGCCATCGGCAGTCTTCGCGACGGCCACGACGCCGTTGGCATCTTGAGTGAACGAGACGAAGGTTGTGTCCATCATCACCGTGCAGAGCGGCTCCCTGCGAGCCAAAGCTAGCGCTTCCTCACAGATCTTGATGCGCTCGCACTGTAAGACATAGGGAAATTTGGTGTCATCTCGCAACAGCGCATGATCAAATTCTGCCAGCAATTTTGGCCCGCCCCGATCCCAATAGTGGAAAAGCGGCGCCCGAAAGCCGCGCGCTTCGATCTTCTCATAAAGGCCGATGCGATGAAACATTTCGAGCGTCGCAGGATGATTGGTTCCCGCACGCGGCACTTGATCGAGAAAATTTGAGTCATTCAGGGTTTCGATAACGGTGACGGGCACGCCCGATTGCGTCAGGGATAATGCCAGGCACAGGCCAACCGGGCCCGCACCGATGATCACGACTTGTTTGGAGGTCATCGACATCTTCCAGATTCAGGGATTACTGCTTGGCTCCGGCCCATCCGGTGTGGGTCACGTCGAAGACGATACCGTCAGGATCTCTGTACTTGGCCTCATAAAAAGAGTTTGGCGAAGTTGGCCGTCCGGTCAGATACGAGCCACCAGCGCCTTGGATCGCTTTCTCCGCTTCGTCCAGATCCTCGACCCACATGCCGAAGTGGAAGACGCCAAGCCGTTCTTTTTCGCCTTCCTTTTTGAGGAGAGCGAGGTTCATCGTGCCGTCGGTCATATAGATGCCTCGCCGGGCGGTACCACAGCGCGTCATACCGAACGCCTTTTCATAGAAAGCGGCGGAGGATTCCGGATCTGAGACGATCAGCGCGACGTGACGTAGCTTGGACATATTAAAACTCCAGGGATGCTTGGTTCATTATTTTGCGGCGTATATCTTTCGGATCGCGTGGATCTGATCGACTGGTGAAGCATAAAGTTGGGTCAGGGTCTTCTGCATGTCCTCGCCCGACGTCGGATCGACATCGATCTGAGCCCGGCGCGCCTCCTCGCGCAGGTCTTTGTCCTGCATCGTGTCCATGAAAGCGCGGCGCAGAAGGGTCACCCGCGCTGTCGGCACGTCTTTGGCAACCACGTAGGGCCGGGAGAAGCTTGTTTGCTGGTAGAATAGATTCATGACTGCGCGCTGGGCATCGCTGGAGGCGAACTCCTTGGTGAGCGGCACTTTCATGCGATCGAGGCTGGGATGGCCGCTCACGGCCTCCTGAGCGAGCAATTTGATGGAGCCGTTGCGGATCATCGGTTCGTACATGGCCGCTACGCCACCCCAGGACTGACCGCAGATCCCTTGAACCTCGCCTTTCTCCAAGGCAAGGTTCACCTCCCGGGAGCCAGGATAACCAGAAACGATCTTGAGCTTCGCGCCAAGCAACTCCTTTAACAAAGTCGGAAAATCATAGGTGGCGCCGCCCGGCGCGCTTGCGCCGAGGATGAGTTCCTTATGAAAAACATCGGCCAGGGAATTCACACCGGCATCGCTGCGCACAACACAGACGTCATAGTCCGTGTTGGCGTTGCCGATATAATTAAACTCCACGGGATTATGCGTGGACCGCACCTTGTCGTAAAAGAGCGGTTCGACAATGGCGCCCATATAAAGTGCTCCAATCGTCGTACCGTCTTTCGGCGCGGAATTGGCGATGAAAGCTGCCGCAACATTGCTGCCAGCACCCGCCATGTTGGAGGCGGTAACGATAGGATTACCGGGAATATACTTTCCCAAATGCCGGGCGATGAGACGGGCGTAGACATCATAGCCACCGCCCGCCGATGATCCAATCAGCATCGTGACGCGCTTGCCTTTGAAGAAGCCGCTGTCAGCTTCGTTCGCTACGGCCTGAGTAACGCTCAGTGACGTCAGCAATAAAGTAGCGATCAGTCCGTCGTGCAGAATGCATCGGTTGCACGCCATGTTTTCATCTCACGCTGCTTGATCTCCCCATATGAGTATGGATCAGGACACAGCGCCGACAAGCGATCGGAGCGCAAATAGAGCCACAATTAGAAAAACTAATCCGTGCAAGAAGCCGAGAAAATGGCTCGAACGGAATCCGACCGAGCCACATATGCATGACATTCGATCGCAGTGAGCTCAGCTCGGATCGGCAAAGGCGGCAAGCCTTGCATTCGTTTCGCGCACTTCGTGCATAATTTTTCCGTGGTCGATGCCGTTTAGTTTGCCATCTTGCGCCAATATGCGCCCGTCGGCCATCACCAAAGCCACATTATTAGGCTGCGCATGCAGCACGATCGCGTCCCATGGATTGGCCATGGGTGCGAGATTGAAGTCGTCGCCCCGGATCAAAATGATATCGGCGCGCTTGCCGACCGTGAGCGAACCTGTGACCTTTTCAAGCCCCAGCGCTTTCGCGCCATCGATCGTCGCCATCTCGACGAGCCGTTTGGCCGTCACGAGATTGTCCGGCCCCTCACCGACGCGGTGCTTGTCGTATTTGAACATCACGCGCATGACGTTGAAATAGTCGGCATTGCCGGCGACGGTCTCATCCAGCGACAGACTGGTCAAAACGCCCGACTGCAGCAGTTCGTTGATCTGGACGACGCCGCCATCAGGTGGACGCTGCACCTCGCCGATCGGCGAAGAAGCGAAACTGGTGCCCCGGCTCTTCAAGATCGCCCGCTCCTCGGCGACCGTGAACATCGGATGGACGAGCTGTACATCGGCACCAAGCAAGCCCTGCTTCTCCAATTCGAACACCAGGTCCTTCGGCGACGCGTGCAAGGTAATGGGCAAGCCGAGTTCCCGCGCGCCACCCCAGTCGCGTTTGGCGATATCGAACGTGATCGTGCCGCGCAAGCTCTGCCCCGGCACGAGATTGCGCGAACAGATGCCCAACGACAGCCGGCCGTCAGTCGCCGCCGGATCGACAAACCAGTCCTTCTTGGCGCGGGCGAGATCGGCAAGGTCCATGATCTTGTCCGTCGGGCCTTGCTGCGGACCACCATAGGAATAGCGCCCGCGGATGCCCATGTCGCGCATCGCGCTGATCTCGGCATCGGCCCAAGCCGGTCCGCGCGTGTTATGGCACCAGTTATGAACGGTTGTGATGCCGGTAAGCAGGCCTTCCGCAATGCCAAAGCGAGCGGCACGGTACGCGTCGACCGGTTGCGTGCGCACGCCGATCCGGGACGTCAGTGGAAAATAGGAATAGCGGTTGTCGGTGGTCCGGACCCATTGCCGGCAGTTGCAGTTCCATAAATGCCAATGGGTATCGACGAGACCCGGCATGCAGATCATACCGCGTCCCTCGATCACCTCAGCGCTTGGCGCGGCAATATTGGCACCGACGGCGACGATCTGGCCGTCGCGCACATGTACGTCGCCCGCCGAAATCTCGCCGAGGGAACTATCCATAGTAAGCAGATGGGCGTTACGGATGATGTATTCGCGCCGCGGCGGGAGCGGATTGGTGGACGCTCGCGCGGCGGCAAAATCCGGCGCCGTCTGCGCACGCGCATACCGCGCGCCCAGCAGACCAGCACCGAGTGCGGCCCCACCAGCGATGACGGTCCGTCGATTGAATGGTTGCATCGAATCCCTCCCCTATTGCACGACACTCTTGAACGCCGACGGCCCGTGCGAACCCGCAGCGTTATTTTCCGGGCAACGGCTGCGCGCCGATAAAGGCGATCATGTCGGCGATCGCTTGATGTGAGGCCACCGTGGTCGGATCCTTGGTGATAAACGTATGCCCCTGCCCGTCGTATAGTTTCAGCGTCACCTGGGCGCCCTGTTCTGCATAGGCCTCGGCGAAGTCTTCCGACATGCCGGGCGACAGGATCACATCCTCGGTGCCTTGGATAAGCAGAAGTGGTGGCCAATGCGTCGCTTGACGCTCACGCACCAACCGTATTGGGCTGCCCGCTTCCATCTGGTCACGGTTTGCCCAGTAGGCCTCATGACAAGCGACATGGTCGTGCATGTCTTTACTCAACGCATAATGGTAGCGTTTGGCCGGATCGGAGACGGGCCAACAGGCAATGAGAAAAGCGAGACTGGCGCTCTGCTGCATTGGCGGCTGGTCGACCGTAAAAGCCGGATCGTCCGGCCGCAGGGCGGTCAGCAGAAGCTGATGGCCGCCGCTCGAAGTTCCAACCGCACCGATCCGGTTGGGGTCAACATTCAATTCCGACGCATGATGCTTCAACCAGCGGACAGCGAAATTGATATCCGATACCGGTAGCGGATAGCGGCCTTCCGGTGGCATGCGAAAATCGATTGCCATCACCAATACGCCCGAGGCGGCCAGCGTCCGATCAATGGCCTGATTGGTCAAGCGATCCTCGGCACACCAACGTCCGCCATGCGCATCGACGACCGCTGCCGTTTTATGTTCGGTTTTCGGCCGATAGATGCGCGCGATCAGAGGAATGCCACGCGGCGTGTGGTAGACACACTCTTCGACGGTGAAGTCCAGCGGGACACCTGTCTGCATCGCGCGATCCGTATCAGACGTGACCGTATTTCTTCAGCGCCTCGCCGAGCGAAAGCCCCGCGAGAATTTCCGCACGAATGTCCTGTTCGCGCCGCGTCAATTCCTCGGTGCGGATCAGCACCGGCTCGATCAAAGCAGCCGGAATGACAATAGCGCCATCTTCGTCGGCGAGGATAAAGTCGCCCGGTGAGACAGTGACGCTTTTGCTGGTCGCGCCACTCATCGAAACGGGAATATTGTAACCGTTCACTTTCCATCGGCCTATCGACTGGACCGGCGTGCGGTATTTAGCGAAGACGGGAAAGTCGTGCTGGCTGAGATAACGCAAATCGCGAATACCGCCGTCAACCAGAGCACCGACGCAGCCGCGCTCCTTCATGCCAATGGCGATCAGCTCGCCAAAATAGCAGATACCACTGCCATCGCCGCTCCACACCGAAACATCGCCCGGCGAAAGCCCCTGGCAGGCCTTCATCTTCTCACTGTCGCCACCAAGCGGATAAGGAGTCATCTGGCCGCGGATCGTATAGGCAAAGCCGGCGATGCGCTCGGCCCCTCGCACATAAGGCGCAAAATCCGCCGACAGGCCGAGGTCAGGATGGCCCATTTCGTCGAGCACGTCCGCTACGTTCGAAGTATCGACCTTGGAGTATCGAGCGATGATGTCTGCTCTATTGATCGTCATGACAGTTCTCGTTAAATGCTGGGAATGTAGCCGCCGTCGACGCGAACGACGGTGCCGGTGATGTAGGAAGCGCGGTCGCTGGCCAGAAAGGCTGCGGCATCGCCATATTCTGCCGGATTACCATAACGGTTCATCGGAATGGTCTCGACGCTTTGTGCGATCACCGCGTCAACCGACCGCCCTTCCCGCTTGGCGCGCGCTTCATCGAGCGCTCGAATGCGCTGCGTGGCAATGCGGCCCGGCAGAATGATATTGGACGTAATACCATGCGGCGCCACCTCGCGTGCCAACGTCTTCGACCATGAGACGAGCGCGGCCCGCAGCGTGTTGGAGATGCCGAGATTGGGAATCGGCGCTACCACACCAGATGAGGTGCTGGTGATGATACGCCCCCATTTCCGCCCGATCATATGCGGCAACGCGCGGTCGGTGATCTTGAAGACGGAAAGCGCCATGCTCTCGAACTGGCCTCTCCACGTAGCGGCTGCGACGTTGCGCGCCTCGCTCGGTGGCGGGCCACCAGTGTTGTTGACGAGAATGTCGACCGGACCGAGAGTTTGTTCGATCCAGGCGAATTTTTCCTCGATCAGCTCTTGCTCGCCCAGATCCCACAGAAGCGGAACGAAGCCGCCGCGCGTGCCCTTCAACCGTTGGGCTGTACGCTGCAGACTTTCATCGCGAATACCACCGCCGACGACGATGGCCCCTTCTTGCGCCAGCGCTTCGGCGATCGCCGAACCGAGACCGCCCCCCGCACCCAGGACGAGAGCAACCTTCTTGTCGATGCCAAGATCCATCGCCGCCCCCTATGTGCCAACACGCAATGGCGCGTTGATCTTGCGCAGATAGGCGATCACCGAAAGCGCTGTGATCCGGCCGGTCTTCGGATTTTCGCTCGGTATATTGCCGATCGTCATCGAAAAGCTGGCCGAATCCGCATCGACCTGGATGCTATGCGTGTTGCGATCGATGCCGGGGTCGGCCCAGATCTCCAGCGTCGTCTTGTCCACCCCGATGCCGGCGAGGCCCAGCGCAACGGCCACGTTGAGATTAGCCGGGAAGCCGACCGCGGCTTCACGTGGCGAGCCAGAAAAGATTTTCATCGGCGCTTTGATATCGTCGATTTTGATATTGTTCTGTTCCAAGAAGGGAGCGCCCATCAGGCCTTTGACCGGCTTGCGCGTCACCATGGTGACGCTGCGGATGGTGCCTTCCGCTGCCGCCGTCACCGCATCGAGCCCGAGCAGAGCCCCGGTTGGCACGCCGATCTGTCCCCTATGCGTCTTGGCGATCTCGACCAGATCCATGTTGTTGAGGAGCGCGCCACAGCTCAACACAATGGCCGTCTTACCGGTTCGCACGAACGGTTCGACGATCTGGCGTACCAGCGCGGCCGGGGCGCATTCGATAACAATGTCGGCAAGTGGCTCAAGTGCCGCCACATCGACGACCTGCGGCAATGCCTTGAGATGATGTAAGCGCTCTTTGGCTGCATCGATGTTCTTGGCCGACACCGCCACGAGCTTCAGGCCCGGAATCCCCTTGTCGATTTCCTCAGCCAGCTTCAGGCCGACGGCACCAAGACCGGCGATTGCGACCCGCAATGGTGCGCCCGTTTTCTGCATGGTTTGTTTCCTGGTTCGCGAAATGAATGGTCGAGCAATGAGCCGTTAGACTTGGCTGGACAAACCATTTGTTTTCACGGTATGCATGAGAAATGGTAATGCATACGTCTCGGACGCCGCGTTTCAATCTTGGAACCTTGCGTGGGTTCGAAGCCGCCGCGCGTCACCTGTCGTTCACGCTTGCCGCGCGGGAACTGAACCTGACACAAGGCGCCGTCAGCCGACAGGTCATGCAGCTTGAGCACGATCTCGGCACTGTCTTGTTTGAACGGCGAATTCGTCGACTTCTGCTCACGCCCGCCGGACAGGATTTCTACGTCGCCTCGAAAGCGGCGCTGCGGCTTTTGGATCAGGCGGCGGCCAAGGTCCGAGGCGATAGCGAAGAGACACGGATCACGGTTTCAGTGCTGCCAACCATCGGTGCCCTCTGGTTGATGCCGAAGCTGCATCGCTTCCGCAAAATGCATCCTAAAATCGACATGCGGCTGGTGAGTTCCATCGAACCGTTCAGTCCCGGTCCGGATGCCGAAATCGCCATTCGCGTCGGCCTGCCACCGGGCCAGATTCAGCCCAGCAAAACCAGCCCCATTGAAGGGCCCCGGATCGACCTGACGATGGCGACCAAATGGGATGGGCTATCATTCACCGAACTCATGCCCGACACGCTCGTGCCGGTCATGTCTAAAAAGCTCGCGCCTGTTGATCGGAAGCTGAGTCTGCAGGACGCGCTGGCATCATTCCCACGCATTCATGTTTCCTCGCGCCGACACGCTTGGCCCGATTGGCTCACCGCTCAGGGCATCGAAGCGCCCGCTCGGTCGGATGACGTGGAATGCGGCCATTTCTTCATGGCCCTTGATGCGATGAAAGACCGGCAAGGCATCGCCCTTGTCCCAGCCTTGATCCTCGCCGATCTGGAATACCGGCAGGATCTCGAAATCCTACCCTGTAGGCTCCAACGAAGCGCTGGCAGCTATCACGCCGTCTTTCAGCGTGCCCACGCCAGCAATCTTGGCGTGATCGCTTTTCTGGCCTGGTTGCAGGAGGAAGCGGCGATGCTGCAGACGCGCACCGACAGGGTTCTCGCTGAAGCACTTGCTGGAAGCGGCTAACGTTCAGAGAACTTTAGCCCAATAGATCCGATGGCGATTCCGTTGAACCAAGGTCCAAAGACCGTGGATTGCAATGCCGTCGCCACCCATCATGGGCGAATTAGGTATACACGAAACATTCCCTCAAGAAATGTCGGCTGAAGCTCCGAGGGCAAGCCAAAGGAATTTCCACCGTGGCGAAACCGGCTCGGATGATAAGTTACCCTTATAAATACGGCATTCCGGGCCGATCCGGCCAATCGGAAGCGAACGTTATATTGCCCGCTTTGAAATCTTGTTGACGTGCATACCTAATGATGACAACGTATACACGTACGCATAAGCGACGCTCGTGTTGGGGAACCTCGAGATGCTGCGAAGGAAGGTTGCGACTGGTCTACTGTGTGCTTTGTCCATGTTGCCGGCGACAGCACTAGCGGCTGAAAAAGTAACGTACAACATGGCCTGGCTGCCGCAGGGCAGCGTCGGCGGAACGATCGTCGCCAAGGCTAAAGGTTTCTTTACGGAAGAAGGACTGGATGTCGAACTGACGCGCGGCTACGGCGGCCAGCGCACCGTGAATGAAGTCGACCAAGGTCTGTTCGATATCGGCTACGGCGATCCGCCGAGTGTGATCCTCAACAATGCCAATGGCGGACGCACCGTTCTCGTCGGCGCAATCAACACTCGATGGCCCGCTGGGCTCTGCTTCGTCGAGGACGGCAAACGCCATCCCAAAACCCCGACCGAACTCAAGGGTATGACGGTGGCCGGTGGCGCCGGCTCGCCGGTGCAGAACATCGTTCCCGCATGGCTGAAGATGAACGGCTTACCGCCCGACAGCATCAAACTGCTGCGCATGGAGCCGGCCGTCATTAACAGTGCGCTGATCGAAGGTCGCGTCGATCTCGCCGAATGCTGGGAAGGCGCCAACATGCCGCTGCTTGACTTCACAGCGGCGCAAGCGAGCAAGAAGGTCAATCACGTCCTCTATCGTGATTTCGGTCTGCATATCTATGGCAACGGCTTCGTCACCAGCCAGAAGATGATGAAGGAGCGGCCCGAAGTGCTGCGCAAGTTCCTGCGCGCCAGCTACAAAGGCTACCGCTACATGGCCACCAATCCCGACGACAGCGCCAATGCCATCGCCGGTCTCTATCCGACGTTGAACAAAGGCGTTCTCACCGGTCAGATCAAGCAGACGGCAGATCTGCTTAGCGATCCCGGACAGCCCGACCAGCAGATGGGCTTCCTGCGCGACGACCGCATGGCCAATACGTTCAAATTCACCACTGAAGCATTCGGCGTCGGTGACAAGCTGAATGTGAAGCAGTTGTACTCGAACGAATTTTTAAAATGAGGACGATGCAATGAATGTGCATCGGGAGGGAGGTGGAATGACCGCTATCAAGCCGCAGAAGCTCGGCCACATCGTGCTGATGGTACGAGACGTCAAGAAATCTTGCGACTTCTATACGGACATACTCGGCCTGAAAGTGTCCGACTGGATCGACGATAAGATGGTATTCCTGCGGGCCGGCGAGGATCATCACGATCTTGCCTTGTCGCAGATAGATGGCGATTGGAACTACGATGCGCCGGAAGCCGGCCGCAGACCGGGCCTCGAACATTTTTCCTATCTCGTCGATTCCCTAGAGGAGATGGAAAAGGCCGCGGCTTTCCTGCAAGAAAAGGGCATCGATATCGTGCGCGGTATCGGCAAACACGGTCCCGGTGAAAACTGCTTCCTCGTCTTCAAAGATCCCGATGGCAACAACGTGGAAATCTATTGCGAGATGCTGCAGATCCCCCGTGACGCCGCTCACAAGCCGGAAGTCTGGGAGCGCAATATCGAATCCTTCGACCGCTGGCGTTTTGCCCGCTTCATCAATCCGCCGCCGGCTCAAGTCGTGGCGCAGAAGAAGGGAGGCTGAGACATGGCGCTCGCGACACAACAATTTGGCGCCAAGCGCGCCAAACGACCGGCAAAAAGCTGGTTTGTGATTTCGCCGACCATCTGGCAGCCGGTCGTCTTTTTCGGGCTTCTGTTCGTAGCCTGGGAAGTGGCGGTCACCGCATTCAACGTACGTCCTTATCTCCTGCCCCGCTTCAGTGTCGTCGCCAGCGCCTTGTGGACGGCGCGGGTCGACCTCTTTCACAATGTCGGCATCACCATGGTCGAAGTGGCGTTCGGCTTTGCCGCCGCCGTCATTGGTGGTGCGCTGCTTGGCATCGTCATCTATGCATCGCCCGTGGCGCGGCGGACGATCTATCCATTCGTGACCGCTCTGCAAGCCATGCCCAAGAGCGCGCTGGCCCCGCTCATGGTCGTCTGGTTCGGTTATGGCCTTTTCTCCAAGAGTGCCATGGCTTTCTTGTTCGCCTTCTTCCCGATCGTGGTGGCGACGCTCGGCGGCTTTCTCGGCACGCCCGCCAATCTGGAAGAACATTTCCGCGCTCTGCGCGCCTCTTCCTGGCAAACGTTCGCGATGTTGCGGCTGCCCGCCGCCCTGCCCATCTTCATCGACGGCTGCAAAGTCGCCATGCCGCTCGCCATCATCGGCGCCATTATCGGCGAGTTCGTCGGCTCGCAGGACGGGCTTGGCAACTATCTGATGATGGCAGCCTCCAGTTCGCGCACAGACCTGATGTTCGCGGCCATTCTGGTGATCACTGCCACATCGATGATCCTCTACTGGCTCCTCGAAATCCTCAGCCGCTGGGTTTGGTGGCGCGGCATTCAATTCTGATCGGTGACATCATGCTTGCAGTGGACAACAAGACCAGGGCGATGATTTCCGACAAGCCGGCGATCAACATTCACAACTTGCGCAAAACATTTGGGCCGGATGTCGTTGCACTCGAAGACATCAATCTATCGGTTCCTGAGCGGCAGTTCATTTCAATCATCGGGCCGAGCGGCTGCGGCAAGAGCACGCTCTTGCGCATTCTGGCTGGTCTGCTGTCGTGGGATGAAGGCACGGTAGACCTCGACGGCGGTTCCGTGTCGGAAAGCAGCAGGGAAGTCGGTGTCGTCTTTCAATCCAGCAATATGCTGCCTTGGCTAACGGTGCGAGACAATGTCGCCCTCGGCGCCAAGATCCGCGGGGTTTCCACAGGCCCCAACGGCCAAGTCGTCGACGACATGCTGAAAGTCTTGTCACTCGACAAGTTCGCCAAGAGCTATCCGCATCAATTGTCCGGCGGCATGCGCCAGCGCGCCGCCATCGGCCAGGCCCTGGTGCTCAATCCGAAAATCCTGCTGATGGACGAGCCCTTCGGCGCGCTCGACGCTCTCACCCGCGATCGCCTGAACGTTGAACTGCTGCGCATCTGGCAGGAACAGATGAAGACCGTGGTCCTTATCACCCACAGTATTTCGGAAGCCGTGTTTCTATCGGACCGGGTGATCGTGATGTCGCCCCATCCCGGCAAGATCATCGAGGAAATCGACATCGATCTGCCGCGTCCACGCCAACCCGACGCCACAAGGCTTAACCCGCTCTTCGGCCAGTATGTCACCACCCTGAGCAAGATCATGGGCGTCACTTGATCGGAAGCCAGGGTCAGCTGAACCATATGTTCAATACCGTATCGTGTATACACAACGGCTGCGTAGCAGCCTCGAATATGAGGTACCTTCCATGACCAGCAAGCTCCGCCACATCGCCATTTCGGTTCCCGATCCCGAGGCGGCTGCCACCTTCTTCGAAAAGGCCTTCGGCATGACCCGCGCCGGCAAGGCGATGCGCGGCTGGTACATGACCGACGGCGTATTCAATGTGGCCTTGCTGAAGTTCACCGGCGAACCGGTCCCCGGCTTCGAGGACGCCGGCGAACACTATGGCCTGATCCATTTCGGCATGTGGGTCGACGACCTCGACGAAGCCGCCAAGCAAATCGAAAACGCCGGCGGCAGCTACCTGACCGGGCGCAAGGAAAAGGACCCGAACGTCTATTACGAGGTCAAATACAAGACGCCGGAAGGCTTCGTTTTCGACATTACGGAATCGGGCTGGAAAGGCGCGGTCAAGAACGTGGTTGCATCCGAAGCTTGAAAGTGCTTCGTCTTGGTAGCTACTTTGTCTAACTGAACAGCAACGCCGCATAGACCATGAGCACGAACTCATCGCGTGTTTACAAGGAACTGGCGCAGCAGATCATCAGCGGATCGCTGCCGCCCGGCCAAAAGCTCGAAGAAAAAATCCTAGCGGAGCAGTTCGGCGTCTCCCGGACGCCGATCCGCGAGGCTTTGCGCGAACTCGGGGCCCGCGGTCTGGTCGACTTCATTCCTCGTCGCGGTGGTATTGTCGCCGAGATCGGCATCCCGCAGTTGGCGGACATGCTGGAAGCTGAGTGCGAGATCGAAGGCTTATGCGCCAAACTGTCGGCGCAACGCATGACAGCGCTCGACAAGGGCAATCTGATGGAGATTCATCGTCAGGCCTTGAAGCTGGGCAACTCCCGATCGGAAGCCGCCTATCTACAGCTCAATCACGAATTTCACGATCTGATCTGCGCCGGTGCGCGCAACCAAACGATCGCCACAACGGCGCGCGAGTTGCGTGAACGCCTTGGTGCCTTCCGCCAGTCCCAATCGGGCACTCTGAAAGAGCGTATGGAACGCTCCAACGAAGAACATGAGGCGATCGTCCAAGCGATTTTGGCGGGGCAGCCGGAAGCCGCCTACGAGGCCATGCGCAAACACAATGCCCGGCTTAGTTCTGGCGTGCTGCGTCTGCTGTCTCGCAATGTGGAAATAGCACCAGCCAAATGAACCCACCTGGGTCAAACTCGGGCGCGCACCAACAATTCTACCGGATTGGTCAGCGTACCGATTGCCGGAATTTCCGCTGAAACAGTGTCGCCTGGTTTCAGGAACATATTGCGCCCCATTCCAACACCAGTTGGCGTACCCGTGGCAATCATGTCGCCTGGCTGAAGTGTCAGCATGCGCGACAGATAGGCGATCTGCTCGGCCAGCGTGAAAATCATCTCGTTCGTATTACCGTCTTGCATCATCTGATCGTTGACACTCAGCTTGAGCTGAATGTTCTGGGGATCGGGAATGAGCGAGGCCGGAACGAGCCAGGGTCCTGTCGGGCCAAATGTGTCGTAGCTCTTTCCACGGAACCAATCGTTCTTGAACGGAAAATCCGTCCGACGGCTGAGATCGCGCGCGCTGATATCGTTGAATACCGTATAAGCGGCGACATGGGCTAGCGCCTGCTCCACGGAAATATCGCGCCCGCGCAGACCGATGACAGCGGCCAGTTCCACTTCCCAGTCCACCATGGTGGATTCATCAGGCAGCAATATCGCCTCGTGCGGCCCGACAACCGAGGTGTCCGCCTTCATGAAAATATAGGGTTGGCTGTCCGCCTTGGCTGCCAAAGCAGTGCCCATCTCCTGCGCATGCTCGACGAAGTTCGACGCGGCGCAGAATATCCGTTTCGGCACGATTGGCGCCTTGATGACTGCTCTTTCGGGCAACGGCATCAAGCCATGCCGCTTCGCTTCGATCTGGGCAGCAATCTCGGCGAGCTTCGGTTGCAGCCTCTCCCAACGATCGATGATAGCCATCATGGAAGAAAAATCTTGGTCAACACCGAAATGCTTGGCAGCTTCAGCCAGGTCGTACAGCGCTCCGCCCACGATAATTGCGGTGCAATATTGCCCGTCGACATCGACTATCCCTAAAGCATACCAGATCATGACCTCGCCTCGTGTATGCATGAAATATATTTGTGCATACACTAATAGCAGGCGCGCGGATCGTCAATTTAAATTGTTGCGAACTTTTGGGGACGGAGTGCTTCGACTGTGCACCAAACCGATATCGTTTCTATTCAGAAGTGCCCATGACTGAAGGATAAGTCGACCATCGTTTTAATGTCAGCCGACTTGGGGGCCACCCCCAGCTCTTGCCAGATGGCCAATTGACGGCTCATGTCCGCAACATCCACCTCAGGTTGCCGATCATAGTAAGGCAGGGCGCTTTTTAAATTCCGCGAGATTGTAAAATGCAGCCGTCGTCCGCCAAGACCGATGTCAGCATCGCCGGACACCACAACCAGCGGCACGGCGGAGGCAGCGTCAAAGAAGTTAAGTTGAATATCCAGCCCTCCATTCCGGAAGAAACCTTTCTCCACCCCGATGTAGAGCGGCGCATTCAAAGGAAGCCTCACGAGTCCAATTCGCCCTTTGACAAGCTCCTGAACTGAGGCGTGTGAAGTATCGGCCTCTGCCGCGTCGCCAACCAACGCAGCAAACATGAGCAGTAATCGCTTTATCACTCGTTGCCTCCCTTTGATTATTACGATCGTTCCCAGCCGATCGCGTCAAAAGCTTTGAAAAAGTCGGTGGTCGCCATTCCGCATAAATGACCTCGCTCAATGACGGGCTTTCCGCATGCTCCAAGCAAGGCGCTTCCACGCCAACATCAATCCCTGGCGGCAAACCACGCATCAGCTCAAACAGAGGCAGGTGCCCTTGGCCTGGACGGAGCCGGCTCGAACGCGCTTCTGTGCGCAATTCGGATGCCTGTGGTGGCGATAGATGCGCGTGGCAATACGCCAGCATCGAAGGGTCCAGGATCGCAATGTCCGCAGGATTCGCTGCTGAGCGGCGCAGATGCAGGGCATCGATGAGAACCCCAGCATTAGCGCAACCGCTTTGTTGCACAATGGCGTAAGCGGCCTGAATGGTCGACGTATGGCAATATGGAATAAATTCGAGCATCACTCTGAGCCCAAAAAGAGTGGCTCAATTCACAGAGGCGAGAAAAATTGTCCGTGCGAGTGGGCTCGGCATCATTGCCAACGACCAGCACATTGCGCGCGCCCAGTTGAGCGGCTGTATCGAACACAGGCAGATAAGACTCGGCCTCCGTCTCGGCCGTAAGCCAGAAGGCCTCAACATCCAGAATGTCGTGGCCGGTATCGCTCAACCGCCGTTTGATCTGCCGAACCAACGACGGCTGCACTCGGCTTCCATTGCAGACATGGGAAGCTCAGGCCGCTTCGATGTCCGTCAGCGGAAAATCGGCGCCCTTGAACATCAGTGGCTCGCCAAAATGCCGGGCACAGGCATAAGCAAAACAGTCGCCGAAATTGAGCCGCGCCGGATGCCGACCCTTGCCGTAACGGTCGAAGGCCTCGAGCGCGATCCGCGCGGCCACCGGCGGCACGGCCACCGTCTCGATCTTCACCAAAGCAAGATAGCTTTCGACTGCGTCGGCTGTTTCGGCGATGGGAAGATCGAGGATTCGGGCAACCGCGATTGCCGCCTCCCAGACCGCCAACGGTGATGTCAGGCGCTTGGGGTCCTGTTGCAATCGCGCCAGAAGCTCGCGCGCGTCGTCTTCGTTGGTCAGCAGCGCGGTCAGTGCCGAGGCGTCGATAAACATCAATGGTCCTCGTACAGGCTGTCGCGGAAGGCCTTGTCTGCCGGCTGGCCCTCGGCGGGTTGGCCTTTGGCACGCAAATCACGTGTGAATTGGATACCAAGCTCCACCAGGGAGGGCTTTCCCTGTTCACGCTCAAGCTCATGGAGAAGCGCCGTATGCACGGCTTCGGTCAGGCTCAATTTTTTGAGCGCCGCGACCTTACGGGCCAGCGCATCCGTCTCGGAATTCTTGATGTGGAAGGCCATGAACCGCTCCATCTAGACTAAATTATCTATCCATATATAAAATATACGATACACGATAGAAAGAGCTTCGAACTGCGCCGGCTCGACCACTTCATTTTCCACGCACTAGCACCGCCCATCGCCGCTGGCTGCGGATGCTTCGAACCCACGACCCTAAGCCCTTGAAATTTTAGACAAAATAAAACCCCAGCAAAATGTTTGCTGGGGTTTCTTGAATTTGGTTGCGGGGACAGGATTTGAACCTGTGACCTTCAGGTTATGAGCCTGACGAGCTACCGGGCTGCTCCACCCCGCGCCAACCGGAAAACTGCGGCTTCATTAAAGTGTCGCAGTTTAAAAAGCAACGGCGGCATTCGTGAAGAAGGCCGCCGCGAACTTTCATGATGAAGAGGCAGATCCGTTTTTTGCAGGCCTGGCAACGACCTACTCTCCCAGGTCTTGAGACATAGTACCATTGGCGCGGGAGCGTTTGACGGCCGAGTTCGGGATGGGATCGGGTCTGGTCACTCCGC
>JAESFO010000424.1_pt1 | contig 40497 bp, 32 predicted proteins | sample 9269421 | NCBI WGS metagenome assembly JAESFO01 (sample SAMN14502839, study PRJNA617101) | algae metagenome | isolation source: Nostoc desertorum CM1-VF14 and co-occurring heterotrophs from rocky... | place: USA: Clark Mountains, San Bernardino, California | collected 2000-06-05 | reverse complement strand
GAATAATATAATTGCAGTTTATCATTGTAAAATTTATAGTCAACAAAAACTTATGATTGACTGGGGCTGAACAACTAGTCAACCCTTGAAATTGCTTCTTTCTGACTTTTTCAGCAAGCCCTAATTAGGATGAAATACTGTATTTGAATTTCATCCTTATGGATAATTGTAAATTGCGGGAATCTGTGTAAATAAAGAGTGATTGTCTAGGAAAATGCAATTTTTCTCAATGGCTCAAGTATTGTAAAACCTCCTATCAATTGCTATTTCAAAAGGGTGTAAATTGTGGCCGTCATGCAAGTCCAGAACGCACCCGCTCACCGTATTCTGGATCAGCCTGTGTAAAGTGGCTTATCATTCGCTCTTGAATATCTGGGTTACACTTTTTAAGTTGCGTCACAAGGTTTAAAATGAGGTCATCACGCTCCCACTCATCAAAAGAACGATAGCGATCGCCTGCTTGCTGATAATCATTTGTGCGACTAATTTTTTTACGCATCACCTGACCTTCAACATGGGGAGTATAGTCTTTACCAGACTTTGGTGCTTCTTTTAACCCATCAATACTACTTGGCTCATAATTGATGTGCGGATTCTCGCTTCCCTTATCGCCATCAACAAAATCCATTTGGCCACCATGCTGATTTGTGGCAACCCTGGTTTTTGGTTTATTAATTGGTAATTGTAGATAATTTGCTCCTACACGATAACGCTGAGTATCCGAGTAAGAAAAAGTTCGACCTTGAAGCAATTTATCATCCGAAAAATCTAGTCCATCAACTAACACACCTGTACCAAATGCAGCTTGCTCAACTTCTGCAAAATAGTCTCTAGGATTTTTATCAAGCACCAAACGCCCCACGGGTAAAACAGGGAATTGCTCTGCTGGCCAAATTTTAGTTGGATCTAATGGATCAAAATCGAGTTCAGGATGCTCATCATCAGACATAATCTGCACACAAAATTCCCACTCAGGATAATCACCTCTTTCAATAGCCTCATAAAGATCCTGAGTAGCATGGTTGAAGTTTTTCGCTTGGATTTCCTCAGCTTGAGCTTGCGTCAAGAATTTTAGCCCTTGCTTTGGTAAAAACAAGTATTTTACCAAATGTGCCACACCATCATCATTAACCATTTTATAAGTGTTGACACCTGCACCTTCCATAAATCGGTAGCTGGCAGGAATTCCCCAAGGACTGAACAACCATGTAATCATGTGTGTTGCTTCAGGAGTGAGGCTGATAAAATCAAATATGCGGTTAGGGTCTTGGCGGTTAGTAACTGGGTCAGGTTTAAAGGCGTGAATTAAGTCAGGAAATTTGATTGGATCTCTAATAAAAAAGATTTTGAGATTATTTCCTACCAAATCCCAGTTGCCATCTTCCGTGTAAAACTTGATTGCAAACCCACGCGGATCGCGGAGAGTTTCTGGTGAGTTACCGCCGTGAGTGACAGTTGAAAAACGAACAAATGTAGGGGTAATTTTACCTTTTTCTTGAAAAAGTTTAGCGCGTGTGTATTTACTAGCTCTTTCGTCACCGATAGTACCGTAGGCTTCAAAATAGCCATGAGCGCCAGCCCCCCGCGCATGAACAACGCGCTCTGGGATACGTTCGCGGTCAAAATGGGTAATTTTTTCTAAGAAATTATAGTTTTCTAGTACTGTCGGCCCTCTTTCGCCCACAGTCCGCGTATTTTGGTTATCAGATATTAAATGACCCTGACGGTTTGTCAAAATATTCTCTTCGCTATCCGTCAAATCATCTTTTTGTTGGTCGTGTGTCATATCTATTCTTAATCTGATTTAAGTTTTCATCCACTACTAGTAGTGCCGTAATCCCACACAGCTTTAGAATAAAGGTTTTGCTGCCTTCTATTAAGCAAAATAACTACTACTGTTTTTTGAAACGTCATACTTAAGGAATAAGTTAAAAGTGAATGGTCGCTCCAATTATGTAGAAGGGAAAAGTAAAAAAATTATATGTATTTCTAATTACAACTTTGATTTAACATCAACCAACCCCTACCTACTTCTTTTATCAGAGGATCATTAAAGTACTAATAGTTAGCTTCGTAAATGGGTAAATAAAGAATTTACGAAAGTAAGTAAGCATAAATTAAAAGTTATGGGTAATCGACTCAAACCCCTGCAAAACCAAGTGATTGTCATTACTGGTGCTTCTAGTGGGATTGGCTTAGTCACCGCCAGAATGGCTGCACAACGTGGGGCGAAGCTTGTCCTTGCAGCTCGTAATGAAGAAGCGCTCAGTCAACTTGCAGAAGAGATCCGCAGTAAAGGCGGCCACGCTACCTACGTCGTTGCTGATGTCGGGAAAGAAGAAGACGTTAACCATATCGCTGATGTGGCGATCGCACAGTTTGGAGATTTCGACACCTGGGTTAACAATGCGGGTGTATCCATCTTCGGTTTCTGCCGAGAAGTTACGATACCGGATATGAAGCGGATGTTCGACACCAACTTTTGGGGAGTTGTCTATGGCTCCCGTGCGGCTGTCAAACACTTTGGGGAACGCAAAAGTACTGGTGCGCTCATCAACGTTGGCAGCTTTTTAGGCGATCGCGCAGCACCAGTCCAGTCAACCTATTCGGCTTCAACTTTGTTGCATAAATGAGAAAAAACAAACCTTTCCTCCAAAGCAATCTTTACAATTTCGTACTCAGAATTTCTCCTAAATTAGTGATACAAGTTTCTCTATCTGAAGATAGTAAACTCAATATGAACAAAGAACTAATCTAATAAATAATACCTTCGCCAATTTACACGGATTGGCATAAACCAAACCTAAGATTTTACACGTTTCTTTTTGCCTGATAGCAAAAAATTGAGCTAATAAAATCCCGTATGGTTTTTGTGCCAGTAATTTATACTGTCTTGCCATCCTGTGAAAGTTTTGACCTTTTACCTAATAATCAAGCATCTGCTTGTATTTGACTATCTTGGCAAAAGTTAGGCTTATGTTTTTTTGGCAAAGGTATTAAGTAACCTGTTTAATAAGGTATAAATATATGACATCAAACGTTCCTCCAGATACTCGGCAAGATGACGCTAAATATGACCCTGAAGATAACCCTGGAACCCAAACTACTGTACCAACTACAGAAGAGGGTAATACTCCTTTAGATGAAAGATATCGGATGACTGGTCAAGAATCAGGTAGTGAAGTTCATCACGGTGCTGAATCAGAAGCGGCTGGAGCTAGTCGTACACCCGGACATCCCAATCAAGGAACAGATTCTCGTTAAAAAATTCTTGAAATTTGAGTAGGATGAATACTCGTCTTTGCCTTTGCTACTGCAATTAAATCTATGGATTTTAATTAACGTCTTAACATATACAATTGAACTTTCTTGTGGTCAATTGTATATATCAGGTGGAAAATCAACCAGCCCGAACAGGATGAAAAGCATTCTGGCGTAAAACAAATCCAAGCTGCAAAGGAAGGATTTCCAAAAATCGAGAATTGCAATGGTTTCAAAATTTTAACAACCTCTCTAGCAAACAGTTACCTACCTACCAACAATCAATTAACCTTGATTGCTGGTAGGTTATTACTTCTGATACGCCAGCCGACCTCAATAGCAAAAGAAATTATAATGGAGCAGAAAAACGGACCTTGGACAATACAAAAAACCCACCAGAAGTACCAGAATTCGTTTATCAATGTTTGTGAAGACCAAGTTGTGCAACCTGACGGGCAGCCCGGGATGTATGCTACCGTTAAAATGAAACCAGGCGTTGCTATTTTGCCAATAGATAGCGATCGCAACGTCTATCTGATTCGGCAATTTCGGTATGCTCTTGGTAAAGAAAGCATCGAAGTTGTATGCGGTGCAGTTGAAGAGAATGAACCTTGGCAAGAAGCAGCACAACGTGAAATTGAAGAAGAAGTTGGCATTAAAGCCTCGGAATTAATTGATTTAGGTATAGTTGATTTAGATACATCAATTGTTCGTTGTCCAGTGCAGATGTTTTTAGCAAAGCAGCTAGCCTTAACAGAAACACACCAAGAAGGAACAGAGACGATAAAAACACTTCATATCCCCTTAAATACAGCTGTCAAAATGGTGATGGATAATGTTATCACACACGCGCCAAGCTGCGTGCTAATTCTGAAAGCATTTAACGAATACATCAATTCTGACTAATGGAAAACTTTAATATAAAAGGAAATATTCCATACAATTGGGGTTGTATGCCTGAAGAGAGATTAATGTCGTTTCCATGCGACCAATACATAGAAAATAGTGATGAGGTATATTTTCGAGCCATAAATGTGAAAGCACCAACTCAAGTATTATTTCGATGGCTATGCCAACTTCAGGTCGGATCTTACAGTTATGACTGGATTGACCGCCTCGAAAGGATATTTTTTCCAGTTAAAAATTTAGTATCAGACCCTCCAAGCCCAGAAAAACTGCTTCCAGGTGTAGAAAAGTTAGCACCTTCTCAAAGAGTTATGGGTATTTTTAAACTTGTTGAGTTTGAACAAAACCGACATTTAACAATAGTGATGGATGATGAAAGAGCCATTACTATGTTTGGCAATATTGCAGCGAGTTATGTAGTTTATCCGTTATCAGAAAGCACTTGCCGTTTGATTCTCAAAGGGCATATTTTCTATCCCAAAAATAAGTTTTGGTCATGGATGCGCTATTTTGTTCCTTGGGGAGATTTAATAATGATGCGTCAGCAATTTTTGAGGCTAAAAAGTTTAGCTGAATGTAGCTATGAGATTAATATTTAAAACCTGAGAAGTATTCCAAACCATACTCTTGATATTTACAATCAAACTTGCAATTATCTATAAAAAAGAGAGAGTATTTTTACAAGTGCGATCGCTTACGTTTAACTTTCTTAAACTTCTGATTAGATTGCAGTTTCCTAATGTTGAGGAAATTACAAGTAAGGAATTAGCTCAATTGCTATTAGATTCTGCAAAGCCGCGGCCATTAGTGCTAGATGCACGAAGTCAGACAGAGTATGCGGTGAGCCATATCGAAACAGCAGTGCATATAAACGCTCTCTCATCTGATTTAACAGAACTTTCAACAGTTTCAAAAGGCAGATCAATTGTCGTGTACTGCGCTGTTGGCTATCGTAGCGCCAAATTAGCCCAGCAGCTCGATAAAGCTGGGATGAAGTGCATTTATAACTTAAGGGGTGGAATTTTTGAGTGGGCAAATGAAGGAAGGCTCATTTTTAGAGACGAGCAGCCGACACACCTTGTACATCCTTACAATGCAATCTGGGGAAAACTGTTGAAAGCTAGTTACCATTCTCAGGAGCATTGAAGTTTCTGCGATCGCATTTCTATAATTTAAATCTTCCCTGTAAAAACCGATTTCAATTTGTAATATTTTATTATATAATCTATATACGTATTCTGTTTATGAAAAATAGCTTCTGCAAGCCATATAACTTGTTCAGAAGCCATGATTACAAAAAAAATACAATAGTATAAAATTATACTATTCTACCGTAACACTTTTAGCTAAATTCCTTGGCTGATCGACATCCAAACCGCGGCGAGCTGCAATATGATAAGCCAATAATTGCAAAGGAACTACTGTCAAAATCGGAGAAAGTAATTCTTGTACATGAGAGATGGGAAGAAGATCGTCAAAAATTTCCGCAGCTTCGCCATCGTTGACGGGAGTCACACCAATTAAGCGAGAATCTCTGGCTTTGGCTTCTTGGGCATTAGAAATAACTTTTTCGTACACACTACCAGGGATTGCGATCGCAACTACTGGTACTTTCGCATCTAAAAGTGCGATTGGACCATGTTTCATCTCTCCAGCCGGATAACCTTCGGCGTGAATGTAGCTGATTTCTTTTAATTTCAACGCTCCCTCCAAAGCAATAGGAAAGTTAATGCCCCTTCCTACAAAAATGAAATCCTTGGTTTCAGCAAATTCGTGGGCTAACTGTTCAGTTAAACTTTCTTGACTTTCTAAAGTTGCCTCAATTTCTTTAGGAATTTGTCGCAACCCGCTAATAATATTCTCTAATGTGTCTGGTGAAACAGTCTGGCGACGATAAGCTAAATCCAATGCTAAAGCATAAAATGCCATCAGTTGAGCGGTAAAAGTTTTTGTCGCCGCTACTCCAATTTCAATTCCTGCCAGGGTACTGATGATATGCGGCATCATATGACCAAGGCTACTTTCTGGGCGATTAGTAATTCCTAGCAGTCGTGCTTGATATTTCGGTTCTTTCCCCTGGCGACGTTCTTTTTCCATTGTCAAAGCTGCTAAGGTATCAGCAGTTTCACCTGATTGGGTAACACCAACAATCAAGGTATTGGGTGTCAATGGTGAGGGTGCATAGCGATACTCAGAAGCGTAATGTACCTGAGTAGAAATTCCTGCAAGTTGTTCAAGTAAATATTTGCCGATTAATGCTGCGTGCCAACTAGTACCACAGGCAACAATTTGAATTTGTTCTAAATCGGTATAAAAATCTTCTGGCAAACCCAGATTAATTGGCGATCGCTCAGATTGCCCTAGATTACTAAAATAAGCTTCTAAACTAGCTCTTACTACCCCTGGTTGCTCATGGATTTCTTTGAGCATGAAGTGTTTGAATCCCTGCTTTTCTACCATTGCAGGATTGAAATTGAGCAGCCGGGGTTGTTTTTTTAACCTATCGCCAGCAAAATTGTAAATCTCAACGCCCAAAGGTGTGAGGCGGGCAATTTCGCCATTTTCTAGAGGTAGCACTGCACGGGTGTAGGAAACGATCGCAGGCGTGTCAGACGCACAAAAGAACTCCCCTTGCCCAAAACCAATTACCAAAGGCGCTTGTTGGCGAACAACAATCAATTCATCGGGGTAGTCAGCAGAAATCACTGCAAGTGCAAACGCCCCGCGCAAACAGTTAACGGCTTGGCGAATTGCCTCTAGGAAGCCAGATGAGGGAGATGAGGGGGGAACATCCTTTAAAAATTCGGCTATGAGATGGGGAATTACTTCTGTATCGGTTTCAGAAAGAAATTGGTGTCCTTTCCCTTTGAGTTCCTCGCGCAACTCGCGGTAATTTTCGATAATGCCATTTTGCACCACCGCCACTCGCTTTGCCGTATCCATGTGGGGATGGGCGTTGTACTCTTCTGGTTTTCCATGAGTTGCCCAGCGAGTGTGACCTATACCAATTTGGGCAGGCGTTTCTATTTGTTCCAGTTTAGAACGCAGGTTATGCAATTTACCCTTCGCCCGCACACAATTAACCTCACCTTCCCAAACAGTGGCGATTCCAGCCGAATCGTAACCCCTATACTCTAGTTTTTCCAGCCCAGCCAGTAAAATGTCTGTCGCTGCTTGAGTGCCTATATATCCAACGATTCCGCACATTGTTCACACCACTTTTTTTCAGGATGATTAAATCCAGTATAGTTCTTAGCACAAACTCGACGTTTTGCAAATAAAAAAGGGAGTAAATTACTCCCTCTACCACTAGGTGTTTCTAAACATGCTTGCTATTAAAAAACTTTAAAAGTTTTGAACACTGAGTTCTGAGTTCTGAGGGCTGAGTGAAGAATCAATAAATTGTTTTTTTGATTTACTTCTTTTGCCTCAGGACTCAAGACCCAGAACTCAGCGAGAACTCTGAGCAAAGCAAAGGCTTGCGCCTCTCCCTTGTTGTCCAAAGAAGACAAGGCAACAGTTCTGGAAGAACGGTTGGGCAGTAGACCCGCATTGCGATCAGAAGTTCGGTGACTTAGCACTGAGCTTTTTAGTAAGCCAGACCCATACTGCGAGTTGTTTCAGCGCCCAGGTAAACCCGGATGCTCAAAAAGTCGGTGGGACAAGCGGTTTCGCAGCGCTTACAGCCCACGCAGTCTTCTGTACGGGGTGAAGAGGCAATTTGAGCAGCTTTACAGCCATCCCAAGGAACCATCTCCAGTACATCAGTAGGGCAAGCGCGGACGCATTGGGTGCAGCCAATGCAGGTATCGTAGATTTTAACGGTATGAGACATTGAAAAAACCGCTCCTTTCGAGGTGTTCTTCTCTGCGAAAGAATCATAATCAACGCATAGTTTACCGCAGTGATTGATAGTCCGTAATCAAAAGGCTACATAACTTCAAACAATGTAATGAGCACCCTTGATAAGTAGTTTTGCGAGATCGTCCCTATTGCTTTATTAATTAGCAACATCATAGGAGCGTATTTACCCCAGTTAAATACCATAATGGGGTTGAATCGTAAAGACAAATGAAACAAAAGTAAATCTAAAAGACTAGTACCGCAAGGCAAAAGTCAAAATTCATGGGCTTTTTAGGAATTTTAAATGGTTGTTCTATTTCCGCCGAGGCGTACTAGATACAGAAATTATCTATGGTATCTATTGATTGGCAACTATAGCAACCTTAAATTAGTTGTGGGAAAGTACTATATCGCATTCCCAGTTTATGACTGGGAACGAGAGATATATAAAAGCTGTATATTTGAGTTTTTAAATCTGGCAAATTTATAATTTCTACTTTTCAATATCACAGTATTTCAGAAATCGCAAACTCATCAGTTATAGCAGCAATTTCTGTTGGAATTTTTACCTCACTAACCATTACTTGCAGTTGGTCTTCTGACTTTTTCACATCAGGCAACTTATCTTTTTTATACTCACTTTCTCGGATTTGTCGAGCAATACTTTCTAACAGCCAAAGTTGTTCTTCCACAGATAAGGCACGGACGGAACGCTCAATTTCTAGTAAATTCGGTGACATCATTTTGCTTCTGATTCCAAAGGGGCGTATTTTTCAAAGATATTATATGTCAGTTTATCTAGTTAACCTAGAGCATCGCCAATTATCCAGCATCTTCCCCAAGCCTATCTTTTCATAAATCAAATGAGATTGCTATAAATAACCAAAAGCCAGTTTTATGACTTTTTAATTAAGTATTACTGCTGAAGTAGAATGTACGCTAAACTGACTACATGAATTACGAAACAGCTCGGAAACTCCTCATAGATCAGACAATCACAACCGAGGAAAACCCAGATGCGCTGTTGACGCGTATGAAACAGGGGAAACCGCCGGTACCCGGTCAGATCACCTCGATTTTGTTGGCATTGAAAGTGGTATTTGAAGCCCTCAAAGATGCAAAGACCCTAGACCGAGAACTGGCTTTGACACTTTATCAGTTAAGCGTTAAGGCACAACAACTATTTGCCGCAGGGCGTAAAGCCGGGATAGATTGGCCACCACTACTGAAGGAAGATTTGGTGAGAATTTCTTTAGCATCTGAAAGTATCTTTTCGGGTACATGGCAAACCCTCGCTCCTATAGGGTTGGGGAAGTTGTAGAACACCAATTCAGTAATCTTTTAATGAGAAGGGATGAGGGAGATAAGGGGAATACCTAATACCCAATGCCCATTACCGAATTTGCAGTTCCTTTTCTAACTTGTCTAAGTCAGTTTTGAGCAAAACCGTCATTTGACCGGTAAAAGCTTTGCCAGTTTTGGGTTGGGCAATTTCCACCCAATATACATAGCGATCGCCTACTCGTAATTCTCCCTTTAAAGCTTCCCGAATCGGAGTTTTGGCAAAACGCGCCGAGTTAACTACCTTTTCGCTGGGATACTGGTACACGACTTGGGCGCGATCGTAGTCTTGATAAATCTCCAAGCCATAAATCACGCGCAAGGATTCTTGGAGACGCGTAAATGTCATGCCGTTAATGGCATCATACATGGAAATGCGCTCAGAGCGAATTCTGCCACGGTCTTTAGAAAATTCTACCCTACCGGGAGGCAATACCGACGCTTGAAAAGTGAATCTTTGAGCAGCAGTATCAGTCTTTTGCACAAACAATTGCTCCCCACTCCTGGGGCGGAGTGTGGGATGTGCTTTAATCCAAGTGCCTACTTCCTCTGTACTTTGCCCTGGTAAAGCATCCGCGTGGGAATTCCCCAGTATTCCTATAGACAGCGAGGAAACTAGAGAAACAGGCAAAATTAAAAAATTAAGCAGAGATTTCTTGAGCATTTTTCTATTCACGACTTTCATGGAAATTTCCCTATTTAGGGAGTAACCATAGTCTTCCCGTTTTTCAGCAAGATTATTTCAAGTGTCAACCGAACTTAAGACATCAGGGATCTTGCTTATCAACGCTGTATCATAGAAAAAACCAAAAATGGAATCGTTATGAGCATTAGATCATACTCCTTTAAATAAATGGTTCTGAGTTAAAGATATGGAGCTAGATGAACTTAAAAATATTGTTAGAGCGGGGCAGTTTAGAGCTATTACCTTAGATACATCAATTTTTGACGCTCAGGGTTTGAGGCTAGAATCAGGACTACTTAAGCAATTAGAGCAATTTCGAGATAGTTCTACAAAACTTATTCTTTCTGAAGTGGTCAGAGAGGAAACTTTATCACATTTAATAGAAAAAGCAAGGGACGCACAAAAAGAAGTTGAAAAATCATTAAAACAAGCTAAGGAGCATTGGCGGGTTGAAGATCAGAAGATCGAAGTCATTAAAAAAACAATTTTCGGCGAGCAGAAAGCACAGGAAATTGCGTCTGAGCGATTTAGTCAGTTTGTAGAAGCTACATCCCTAGAGATAGTTGAAGCGCAAGACTATGTAATGATTGGTGATTTGATACAGAAATACTTTCAAGCTAAACCTCCGTTCTCGGAGACAGGGAAAAAGAAGAATGAATTCCCTGATGCTATTGCTTTGATGTCATTGGAGACATGGGCTAATAAAAATCAAACTAAAATTATTGTTGTCACATCTGATAATGATTGGAAAAACTTCTGCAAAGGTTCTGAAAGGCTTCTTGCTATCGACGATTTTGCAGGAGCTTTGGGATTATTTCAACTTCAAGATGCTGATGATATCTGTAGATACTTATCGGAAAGATATGAAAAAGGCGAACTGGAAGATGTAAAAGAAGCTATCTCTAATGCTTTGGAATATAGAATAAGCGATCTTGATATTTGTCCAGAGGCAAATTCCGCTTACGTATATGAACATGAATCTACGGAAATAACCTTCAATGGATTTGAATTTAAATTACTTGAGCCTCCTAATTTAATCTTTAGACCAGTTAAGTTTGATGATGAAAGTTTGGTGGTTGAATCAAAATTAAATGTTGATGTTAATGTTGAGTGCAGCTTTTCATTTTCTGTATATGATTCTATCGATGGAGATGACGTTCCAATGGGGTGTAGTAGTGCAAGTATTCAAACTAATTTGGATGTGGATATTTTAATTTCGTTCATAGGCGATTTGGATAAAGTCGGAGCAGAAGTTGAAGTAGAAGATGTTGAAATTGAGATTACAATGCCTGATGTCGATTTTGGGATGATTGAACCAGATTGGATGGATGAGGAGGATTATGATTACTGAAAAGCGGCATTGCCAGAAGCTCTTGATGGGGTTGCAAAGGTTACTCGTAACCCTTTAACAGGAACGTTAGGCTGCTTCAAGTTTTTTGTTGAAGCGTATTTAGAAAATTATCTGTAGGGCAAGTTCACCAAAAGTTATTGAGAGTTTTATAATTCACAAAATAGAAGTTTAAAGTAGTAGAATTAAACTATAACAAGCAGAGAAATTCTTTATAGCTCTTGCCGTAATAACTCTGTAAGCTGATGTATAAGAGCAAATGAAGGCTAGCTATTATCTAGCATATTGAAGGGGGTGGTTGTAGTGTTGTCATGTTTTAACGTAGCAGATTACTTTATCTGGTTGGCAAATGAAACAGGTTCTTTTATTAGTAATCTAAAACTGCAAAAGCTTGTGTACTATGCTCAGGCTTGGCATCTTGCACTCTATGACACTCCTTTATTCCAAGAGGATTTTCAAGCCTGGATACATGGGCCTGTGATACCTGTGTTGTACCAGAAGTATAAGCTTTTAGGATGGCAACCAATTTTAGAGGATGCTAATCCAGAATTACCCCAAGAGGTTCAAGAGTTTCTAGATGAGGTTGCACAAGAGTACTTTGCCTGCGATGCTTATGAACTAGAGCAGATGACTCATGCCGAGACACCCTGGAATTTGGCTAGAGGAAATCTACCACCTGATGAACCTTCTAACGAAGTTATTCAGAAACAGTGGATGAAGGAGTACTACGGATCTCGTGCCGAAGAAAAAGATTAAGAAAACTGAGGTTGCCAAAGAAGGTACATTAGGTATTAAAATAACAAAGCTGAAGCCACTTCAAGGCATCAGCTTTTCGTTTAAATATTATCAGGACAGTAACAGCAAATTTTCTTGTAGCGAAAAAGAAGTAATCTACTGGCTGACCTTGCTTGATCGATTAAAAGCTCTATCTAGCCTAACGGCTCAAGAGTTGTTAGTAAATCGTAGCAGTACCCTCAGATGTCATCCCATCAAATGGGAAGATACCAGCGAGAGCGGATTTGGTTTGCCAAATGAAGAACAATTAGTTGATATACCATATCAGTTTTCCATCTCCTCAAATGAACATGGTAGGGTTCATGGATTCTTTATCGACGAGATTTTCTACATTGTTTGGCTAGACCCAGATCATTTGCTGTACCCTGCAAAGAATTAAGGAATCATCGCCACTTTAATTACTTTACGCGCCTTCATCTCACAAAACACCTGTTCTAAACTCTTTAACGATCGCTGTTCACTAATAAGTAACTCAAAAGGAATTTTGCGACTCGCTATCAGTGCAAGCGCCAATCGCAAGTCTTTAAGCGAACATAATGTAAAACCGCGTCCTATTTGGGACAATAAGACACGGTTTCATAAAAGTATTTAGTTATAATATTACAAAAATCAAAGTAAGATTTGATTTATACCAAAGTAATCCATTTACTGAGATTTGTTTTCTGGTTTATTAATTTTCTCTGTTGTGGGAACCCCTTGGTGATCGTAGCTTGTATTTTCCTGAGTCAGAGCGATCGCACTAAAGAAAATGGCACTTCCTACAGCCAAGGCTACTATAGGACGCTTAAGCAAGACAAAATCTCTGATAATCCTAGCTAAAGGTCGGCTTTGACGACGTAGCGACGAAGCAACCATCAATTGTTTCCAAGTAAACGGATCACGGACATAATGACCGCTTTGGCAAACTACTAGCCGTTCTTGGCAATAGGGACAGCAAAATAAGCCCATGCGCGTTTTTATTGGCTTTGGCGTAGCATTTCTTTGGCAAATTGGGCAAGTAACATAATGATTATCAAAGGTGTGTATATTCATTTACCTCGTCCGCCTAGTCCATTTACTCGCTCTATAACAATAGCTATACTGAATTCCGATCAATACTTAGCAGACTTCCAAGTATGGTCTGACATCAGCCATAAATCACACATATATTGTATTACTACCAAGGATGGCTCAATGGTCGCAACACGAGTATAGCTAGATTTAGGCAAGGATGACTCCAAGTTTTTGTTGGCGGGTGCGTCCACCCAGCCCACACAAACTTGTTGTCTTTAGAAAGATGAGCGTTAGCGCTCACTCGCACTCCACTAGCGTAGGCGTAGCCGAAACTAGGCATTGCTGACCCTTAAATAATAATTGTCTCCCATTTAACCATTCTCCCCACAAAATTTTGCACAATGACATTTTTTACTAAATCTTTGTAAATCAAGCAAATAAAGTCTACTTGTCTGGTTGCTAAATAATGGCTCACAATGATAAGTAACAGATAAAAATTTAAATTTTTTCTTACATTTACCTCGCCTCTCAATGACTCTCCTGCCTCCCACTCAACACAGGAAGGTAACGGAACAACCTGCCTTTCCTATACCTTCCGCTCGTTTAGCTTACCTAATTAATCGTTTTCAACCATCCCCAGAAACCGTTGTCCTGTTTTTAGCCATGCTCATTGGCGGTGGTACTGGTATGGGTGTAGTCACATTTCACTATTTAATCCAGCTGATTCACCAGTTGATGCTGGAAAATTTAATGAGTCAAATCGGTGTTTGGGGTGCTTGGACTCTAGCCTGCGTTCCCACCCTTGGTGGATTAATTATTGGTTTGATGCGCTGGCGCACTCAAGACTTTGGCCCTGGACTTTCATCTCTCATCGCTGCTTCTCAGGGAACAGAGATTAGGCGACCACTACGACCAGTTAGGAAAATGCTGGCTGCATCTGTTTCTTTGGGGAGTGGTGCTTCTTTGGGACCAGAGGGACCGAGTGTAGAAATTGGCGCAAATTTTGGGATGTTGTTCTCTGTAATCCTGAATGTATCTCAAGAACGACAGCGTTTGCTTTTGGGTGCTGGCGCGGCGGCTGGACTTGCGGCTGGATTTAATGCTCCCATCGCTGGAGTATTTTTTGCCCTAGAGGTGGTGATGGGAGCTACATCTTTTGCTACTTCTGCTGTGAGTGTAGTGCTTCTAGCGGCGGTGGTAGCAGCATTAGTTGCTCAAATTGGTTTGGGAGCACAACCTGCTTTTGATTTACCTGCTTACCAAGTCCGCAGCCCTTTGGAATTACCCCTTTATCTTGGGTTGGGTTTAGGGGCCAGCCTAGTTTCTCTGGCTTATACTCAATCAATTCGGGGAGCAAAAGCCTGCTTTGCAGGGAAGGTTCCAGGTTTTGCCTTTTTGGGACGAATCCCTGAACCGATTCATCCAATTATTGGTGGTGTGATGATTGGCGCAGTTGCTTTGCACTTCCCGCAAATTTTAGGCGTGGGTTATGAAACTGTAGAAGCCATGCTTCAAGATGTCGAGTTTCCACTCTACCTCTTGGTGGCGCTGTTGGTGATGAAGCTACTGATGACTGCAATTAGCACAGGTAGTGGTTTCATCGGCGGTTTGTTCGCACCAGCAATGTTTTTAGGTGCTTCTTTTGGATCAGCTTACGCCAAAGTTTTAGCTGTGGTATTCCCGGCAATTTGCAATCAGATGGCGGCTCCTCCAGCTTATGCAATGGTGGGAATGGCAGCAGTGCTGGCTGGTAGTGTCAGAGCGCCGTTAACGGCTATTTTAATGCTGTTTGAATTAACCCGCGACTATCGTATTGTTTTACCGTTGATGGCAGCGGTGGGTTTGAGTGTTTGGCTAGTGGAAAGGATTAAACCAACTTTTAACTCTAACTCTAATCTACAACAGATTGGTCTTTCGGAATTGAAAGATGAAAAAGCGGAAATTGTGCAGCAAATTTTGGTAGAAGATGCCATGCATCCCTATCCAAAAAAGTTACCTGCAACTCTTGGAGTGTTAGATGCAGCTGTGGAAATGATCCGCGATCGCGTCAGAACTGCTTTAGTAATTGATGAAGCAGAGCAATTAGTTGGTATACTTTCTCTGGAAGATATTAATCATGCCCTAGCTCTTTGGCAAACTTACCCAAATTCACTAACTGAAATTCCAGATAATTTATCCAGCCAAACCCTCATAGACATTTGTACTACTGAAATTCTTTATGCATGGCAGGATGAACTATTATCTGAAGCTTTAGACCGGATGACTCTTAGAGGTTTGCATCAATTACCAGTAGTAGCACGAGATAAACCCGATCGCATTTTGGGTTTATTAGAAAGAGAGCAAATTGCATTAACCTGCAATTTAGCAGTTACGCGTAAGGCACTTCGCCACTATTTACCAGTCTTACCTACCACAGATATAGTCATTAGTCATTAGTCATTGGTCATTGATCATTGGTCATTTGTACTGAGTGGAGCCGAAGGAAGCCAAAGTATTGGTCATTGGTTTTCACAAAGGACAAATGACAAAATGACAATTGACTAATGACCATTTATTAAGCTGTGGCTTCTATGGTTTCATCACCTTCGCGATCTTCTGGATCTACCTGTCTTAGACGAATGTGCTTTTTACCTAAAGTGATCACAAACTCATCTCCTGGTTTCAGATTCATCTGTTTTGTATAAGCTGAACCTATAAGTAAGTTACCATTCGATTGCACACTAATTCTATAGCTAGCACTACGTCCACCACGCCCATTAGCACTGGGTGTACTGTCCAACTGAATGCCTTCGGCATCAATTAGGGCATTTAAGAACTTCATCATATTGACGCGCTCTATACCATTTTTGGTAACGGTATAGTAGCCGCACTTTTTGGCTTTGTCTTCTTTGCTCTCGTTCTCTAGCTCTTTGACTTTTTTGAGCAGTTCTTCACCGAGTAGGGGTTCAATTTTTTTCTGTTTAGGCATCAACTTATGTCGAAAATGAATGTTTGAAGTGTTGGAATCGATTTTATTTTAGCTGACGTTGAGCTAATAGGAACATAATCCTTTAGTTTTTATCTCAACCTAGCCAAGTATATTACACTCATAGCCACAATTGTTATGTGATTAACAATATTGTCAAGACAATCTATTTTAGAAAATGCTGGCAATGCTGATAACTATATATATAGTTAGTGAATCACTGCTAGACTATACTTGTTTTAAGTTTTCTAAACTGACGCTCAAAAAGTTCTTTACTTGCTGAGGATGATAACTGAGTTACAGAACGATAAGTAAAACTGATCCTTAGTCATTGATAATTGGTTATTGGTCATTGGTTATTTACAAATGACAAAGGATAAACAACAAAGCTTGCCAAAATGAAACTAACTACCAGAGGACACTATAGTGTGAAGGCGTTGCTAGATTTGAGTTTACAGCCAAAATATGGTCCTGTATCTGCCAGAGCGATCGCTAAACGCCAAGATATCCCAGCTCCTTACCTCGAAAAACTACTAATAGAAATGCGTCGTGCGTCAATAGTTAAATCAATTCGTGGTAGCATCGGCGGATATCAATTGGCAAGAGAGCCTGCACAAATATCTATAGGACAAATTTTAGAAGCAGTTGGCGAGACTAGCCATTTACCTCATCACACCCCAGCACCTGCACAAGCTGAAGATTGGGTTACATTTAGTCTCTGGCAGAGACTCAACCAAAAACTTAAAGAAGCTTTGTACAGTATTACTTTGGCAGACCTTTATTATGATGCTCGTAGCTGGCAAGCTTCCCTTGGAGAAGAAGCTAATTTTGTAGTTTAGTCAATAGTCTAAATATTAACTACGAATTTTAGATTTTAGATTTTTTGGTTGATACCCCATCCGGTAATTCATCCCACAACACTTTCGTGGACGGAACAAATCGAAAATCATCAATTTAAAATCCGACGCTCGTTCTTTTCTACAAGACACTGCGCCTAGCAAGGCTAACACTGCACTATCAGAGGCAAGTACCCGGACTTCGTAACGCCACGCTAACGTGGTTGGGGTCAATCCAAAATCCAAAATCCAAAATTGATTGACTCTTGACTCGTAACTATGACCGATAGTATCTATATCTTAATAATTGCTGCACTTTTAGATTACTTAATTGGCGATCCTTGGAATTGGCCTCATCCAGTGCAAGTTATGGGGTGGGTAATTTCTCGCCTAACGAAATTTTCTCTCCAATTGTGTAAAAATTCTCTCACACAACGCCTAGCTGGAATTGTACTAGGTCTTATCCTAATAATTGGTAGCGGTCTTGTTGGCTTTTTGATTATTCAAAGTGCCAAATTGGTTCATCCGTTGTTGGGAATAGCAATAAATATCATTCTTTTGGCTAGTTGTTTTGCTGGCAAAAGTTTGCGAGCAGCAGCAGTGGCTGTTTTAGAACCTTTAACAGTGGGAGATTTGGAGAAGGCTCGGAAGATTTTAAGTAATTATGTTGGTCGAGATACCCAAAATCTTTCACAAGCAGAAGTTTCACGAGCCGTTTTAGAAACGGTTGCAGAAAATGCCACCGATGGGGTGATGGCTCCGCTTTTCTATGCAATTGTTGGTGTTTTTGTGCCAGTTGTAGGGCCAACTCCTTTGGCTTTAGCATATAAAGCCAGCAGTACCCTTGATTCAATGGTGGGCTACCGGGAAGCACCTTATACTTATTTGGGATGGTTCTGTGCGCGGTTGGAAGATTGTTTGACTTGGCTACCTTGTCGGTTAACAGTTGTGACTCTGGCGCTGTTATCGGGTAAACCGATGGATGTTTGGCGAATTTGTCGTCGGGATGCAATTAACGATCCTAGTCCTAATTCTGGCTGGAGTGAGTGCGCCTATGCTGCTTTTTTAGGTGTGCAGATGGGGGGTACAAATTGGTATCGCGGGGTAGCTAAGTACAAACCATTGCTCGGAGATGCTATTTATCCGATTACTGCAACTTCTATTCAGAATGCTTTACAGTTGACTCGATATTGTTTTTTGTTATGGTTAGGGATAGCGATCGCAATATTCTTAATACTCGCAAATAGGTAATGATAAATGTAAAGTTAGGAGTTAGGAGCTAGGAGTTAAGAATAAAAACTCCTAACTCTTAAGTGATCACTCCTAACTTATAACTCGCTATGTCTGCTAAAGTAGTTGAAATTCTCTCATCCGAAGAAATCCGTCGTACCTTGACTCGCCTTGCATCTCAAATTGTAGAAAGGACGCGTGATTTATCTCAACTGGTGCTTCTTGGCATTTATACCAGAGGTGCGTTATTAGCCGAATTGTTGGCACGTCAAATTGAAACGCTGGAAGATGTAGCCGTTTCAGTCGGCGCTTTGGACATTACATTTTATCGAGATGACCTTGACAAAATTGGATTGCGGACTCCAGCGAAAAGCCAAATTCCTTTTGATCTTACAGGGAAAACTGTTGTACTAGTGGATGATGTGATTTTCAAAGGACGGACGATTCGCGCTGCTTTGAATGCAGTCAACGACTATGGTAGACCAGAGGTGATTCGTTTAGCTGTGTTAGTAGATAGGGGTCATCGAGAATTACCAATCCACCCAGATTTTATTGGCAAAAAGTTGCCTACTGCTAAAGAAGAAGTTGTCAAAGTTTACTTACAAAATTGCGATGGACGAGATGCAGTAGAGTTGATTAGTCATTAGTCATTTGTCATTAGTCATTGGGCATTAGTCATTGGGCATTGGGCATTAGTTATTTTTCCCCTGCTCCCCCTCCTCCTTCTGCTCCCCATTCCCCACTCTCGCATTTTGTTACCGCAAAACTGGGCTACCATGATGATGTAGTAAATACCACTTCTCGCCAAGAAACTGAAATACATTTGTAGCTGTTGACTGTGCTTCAAGTCTTCTCCCACTTACTACTTGGAACACATTTTCCCTCAGTATAACATAGGCAATATTATCGTTTATTTCTGTAGCAATTATGTCTGTGTTTATTTCGATATAAGCAGTATTTTTAAATATCTGCTCCCAAGATGTGCGAATCTCCTTCCAACCTCGCAGTATATTACTTCCAGGATGAATACAAAAACTACCAGTTCCTTGTGACCATACTGCACTCATTGCTTCAATATCTTTTCTTTCAAAAGCTCGATAAAAAGCTGCATTAGCTGCTAAGACTTCATCCTTAGTCATGGGGAGTTAAATAGTTAGGAGTTAGAAGTTACTAAATTATAACTTTCAAGTTTGGCAAATAAATTAGTAATTCCCAATTCCCAATTCCCAATTCCTAACTATTTTTAACTGTGCTAATAGTTTGCAATAATTGGCTAGCTGTATAAGGCTTGGATAAAAAGGCTTTGATACCCATGCCATAAGCTGTATTAACTTTATCAGCCGAAGTCAGCCCACTGACAGCAATGATTTTGACATCTGGGTTAATTTTTCGGAGGGTGCGAATAGTAGTTATCCCATCCATAGCTGGCATGAGCATATCAGTTAATACAAGAGATATTTTATCTTGATGTTCTGCATATAAGGCTATTGCTTCAATACCATCACTAGCTGTGATTGCTTTGTAATTATGGCTTTCTAAAGATGTTTTTGTCACATCTCGAATGGCAGCTTCGTCATCTACAACTAAAATTAATTCTCCTTGCCCTGAAGGTAATCCCTGTTCTTGTTCTTCTATAGTTTCTCTCACATCTTGTGCAGGCAAATACACTTTAAATTGGCTGCCTTTTCCCTGAACGCTTACTACATCGATAAAACCGCCGTGGCTTTTAATAATGCCAACTACAGTAGAAAGGCCAAGACCAGTACCTTTACCGAGTTCTTTGGTAGTAAAAAATGGCTCAAATATCCGATCTAATATTTCTGGTTTAATACCAATTCCCGCATCAGTAACAGTAATAACAATGTGGTGACCAACTTTAGCATCAATATGCATCTTGGCGTAATTTTCGTCAATTAAGAGATTTTCTGCCAATATTTTTAAAGTTCCACCATTTGGCATAGCGTCACGAGCATTGACACACAAATTCATTAGTACTTGATGTAATTGAGTCGCATCACCAGATACAGTCCAAAGATTTTGCGAAATTTGAGTGGAAACTTCAATGGATTTGGGAAAAGTTTCTCTAATAATTTGCTTAATTTCTATTATTAAATGTTTTAATTGTAATATTGTGTGATCGCCCTCAATTCCGCGAGTAAAAGATAATACTTGCTTAACTAAATTAGCCCCACGTTTAGCGTTTGTAATTAATATTTGCAACAGTCGTCGAGAACGCTCATCATGGACTTGTGCCTCAAACAGTTGAGCTGTCATCAGAATCGGGGCAAGAATATTATTCAGGTCGTGGGCGATACCACTGGCTAAGGTACCAATACTTTCCAATCGCTGGGCGCGGAGAAATTGCGCTTCCAGTTGTTTTTTTTGTGTGATGTTAGTGTTAACAATGAGAATAGATTGTGGTTTATTACCGAATTCATGCACCAGTGTCCAACGACTTTCAACAATAATTTCTTTACCTGATTTTGTTTTTTGATGTAACTCGCCCTGCCAAGAGCCATGTTGCATCATAATACTGAGTACTTTTTCAACTTGAGACAAACTTTTTTCATGCCAGAGAGCTTGTGTCTTCTTATTGATAGCTTCTTCTTTTTTCCAACCGTATAGGCTCTCAGCACTTTTGTTCCAAAATAAAATTTTATTGTCTAAATCACACACAAAAATTGCATCAGTGGCAACATCTAGTAAAGCGGCTTGTTCGCGGATTTTCTGTTCTGTTTGTTTGCGCTCAATGGCATAGCGGATAGAACGCTCTAATAAAGGTGCGGTCAACTGGCTTTTTTCGAGATAATCTGCTGCTCCGGCTTTCATGGCTTCGATATCTATTTCCCAGTCGCCCTGACCAGTCAGCAAAATTATCGGAGAACAACAGCCGTTGGCAATTGCTTCGCGCAAAAGTTCCAGTCCAGTGTCTGGCCCCAAACGGTAGTCTACAAGATAAATGTCATGTTGGTTTCGAGCGATCGCATTCTTTGCTGCTTCATAATTATTCACCCATTCTAGTTCGCAGTTTGCTACCTGAAATTCACTCAACCAATAACGAGTTAAAATATAGTCATCTTCGTCATCATCGATGAACAGAACTTTGATAGGGGTGTTGTCCATGTTTATCTCCCACGGCTTCTAGTGGCAGTTTCACAATTTCAAACCAATATTTGAATAGCGTCTTCATGACCTCAACTAATGAAGCAAAAGTCACTGGCTTAATAATGAAGGAGTTCGCACCCAACTCGTAAGTATTATATATATCTTCTTCTCTTCGTGATGTTGACAGGATGACAACTGGAATTCGCCGCAGTTGTGGGTCATTTTTTACCTCTTTGAGCGCCTCAAGACCGCCAATTCTAGGCATATTCAAATCTAATAAAATCAACCCCGGATACGGTAAACTGCTGTTGTTAGCATATCTACCACGGTGGTAAAGATAATCCATCAACTCTTCACCATTACTTACGATGTATAGTTCAATTGGCAATTGACTTTCTGCCAACGCCTCACGAACCAAGATGCCGTCGTCTTCATCATCATCAGCCATTAAGATTGTGACGTTTGTTTCTCGACCCTTCACTATGCATCGTCTCCTTTGTATTAGTATGAATCAAGTGATTAACTTGGTACAGATGGGAACTCTTACATTGACATAAATAATCAAAGATGCAGTTTATATGTTTAGCTGTGAAAGCTCCATTATTTCGTTACCAGCAAGCAACTAATACAATATGCATATTGTATTAGTTGCCAATAACCTGAAATGAATCTCATTAATAATTGACATGATGGTCAATTTGTACAACTACGCCCGACAAATTACAGGACGTAGTTGTACAATTCAGTTAATTTTAGGCTATAGGATTATCTCTCTCCAGGAATAAAAATCAAGTGTGGGAATTAATTGGCAATACGATCATAAATTTCGCTCCTTGCCCAGGTTTGCTTTGGGCTGTGATCTTTCCGTGATGACGCTCGATAATTTTCCGAGAGATAGCTAAACCTATGCCAGTGCCTTCGTACTCAATGCTACTATGCAAACGTTGAAAAACATTGAAAATGCGATTAAGATATTTTTCTTCAAAACCAATCCCATTATCTTCTACGGTAATTTGACAAAGTTGAGAATTAGCAAAGATGTTATCTGCTTGATTGTTCAAAAACTCGCTATAAATTTTGATCACAGGTGGTATCTGTGGGCGGTGGAATTTGAGGGCGTTACCGATCAGGTTTTGCAGCAATTGACGCATTTGTAAAGGATCAGCTTCAATGGTGGGTAACTCTCCTATTTCTACACTTCCTCCAGTTTGCTGCACATAAATTTCTAAATCAAATAATACCTCTTGGGCAATCTTTGTGAGATTTAATGATACAAAAGGTTGCGCTCCGGTAGTAATTCGTGAAAGTGTCAACAAGTCTTCAATTAATGTCTGCATTCTGGATGCAGCACTCTGCATTCGTTCTAGGTAATCACGTCCTTGCTCGGTTAATGTATCGCCACAGTTCGTTTTGAGCCGATCGCCAAAGCTTTTAATCTTACGCAGTGGCTCTTGTAAATCGTGGGAGGCGAGAAATGCAAATTGTTTCAGTTCTTCGTTAGAACGGGTGAGTTCTTGCCGTTGCCAAGTTTCTTGTTCTAAAATTAGGCTCTGAGCTGAGGCGATGCCTATTTGATCTGCTAGCTGTTGCAAAAGTTCAACTTCCCAGTTAGTCCAATGGCGGGGATGGGCGCACTGATGGGCAATTAGTAGCCCCCACAGTTGATTTTTCAAGAAAATTGGGACTACAAGGTTGGCTCTAACGGCGAAACGTTGCAGCAATTCGACATGACAAGGTTGGATATCAGCTTCCTTGATGTCGCTAATGGAACTAATTCGCCCTTGACGGTACTGCTCGATGTAATCGTCACGAAAGCAAGGATCGATAATTTGCTGCCCCAGAACAACAGGCAAACCGGGAACTACTGCCTCTTGAACGGCGACAAAAGAGCCAGTTGACTGTAGACGCAAGATTAATACCCGGTCGGCAAGCAGTAGCTTTTGTACCTCTGTAACGCTGGTTTGAAGAATTTCATCAATTTGTAGAGACTGACGAATTTTCAGGGTGATATTAGCGAACAATTGCGATCGCATATTTTGGCGTTCTAATTCTGCTTGTGCCCGATTACGCTCGTGTAGCACGGCTCGCTGTTCGGTAATATCCATCATCGCACCCATCATCCGCACTGGTTTGTCTGCCTGGTCATGAACGACATAACCGCGATCAAAGACGTAGGCATAAGAACCATCGCTACGGCGAAAGCGGTATTCATTTAGCCAGAATTTTTCGCCACTATCTATAAGTGTCCGCGCTTGGGTGGCGATTCTCTGCCTATCGTCTGGATGTATGTGTTCACTCCACCAATCAGCGGTGAATGTTATTTGCTCTTGCGAGTAACCAAAGAGAGTTTGTAAAGCTTGATTCCACCACACCTCATTAGTCAGCAAATCCCAGTCCCATAAAATATCATTGGTAGCACGGGCGACTATTTGGAAACGTTCTTCGCTCTGACGCAGTTGTTCTTCTGCCTGCTTGCGTTCAGTGATATCTGTATAGCAACTTGTCATCCGTACTACGTTACCATTTTCATCCCATACTGCCTGACCGCGATCCAAAACCCATTTATAGGTGTTATCTTTACACCGGACTCGATGTTCACTGATACAAAACGGGGTAATTTTAGCAAAGTGATCAGCGATCGCTTGTCTCACAAATCCAATATCATCTGGATGCACTCGTGTTGCCCATTCGTCTAAATGATTGGAAATCTCATGTTCTTCATAACCAAGCATTTCCTTCCAGCGAGTTGAGAAAAATACTTGATTATTTTTAACGTTCCAATCCCAAATGCCATCATTATTGCCCTGTACGGCTAACTGGTAGCGTTCTTCGCTTTCTTTGAGTGCGTCTTCTACCCGTTGGCGCTCAATGGCTGTAGCGAGAACATTGGCAACAGCTTGGAGAAAAGAAATGTCATCTTTGGTGAAAGTGTGGTGTTTGGTTGTGTGGGCCCCAAATACACCAAAAGGACGTTCTTTGCCATGAATCACTACGCTAATACCGCTCACCACTTGATGCTCATGTAGGAGCGGTGGCCCATTGAATCGTGTTTCGGCGCTCAGATCATTAACAATCACTGGTTCTTTAGAAAGCAGGGTGTAGCCAGCTTGAGAATTAATCCCCGCGCTAACGGTTGCCTTTCCCACAAGTCCTGGTTGCCAACCTACGCCAGCGCGTAGTAGCAATTTATGATCATCTGGCAATAGTTCCAAAATTTTGCAAGACTGAACTTTTAAACATTGGGCAACTATTGTTACACATGAGTTCATCAGCGTAGTCAAGTTTGTACTAGCTAAGGCCATTTGACTTAGTTCTGCCACCATTGCTTGCTGGTTAGCATGAGCTTTTAGCGCCTCCTCGGCTTGCTTGCGCTTGGTGATATCCATGTATACCCCAGACATTTGCACAGCCACTTTAGATGTATTCCTACAAACAACACCTTTGCTTGCTAAAACACGAATTCTTCCATCGGCTAAAACAACTCGAAATTCGATGTCATATTTGACTTGTTCCTGAATCGCTTGCTGATGCGATCGCCTGACAAAATCGCGATCGTGGGGATGAATACAGTAGATGAAAGCTTCATAGGTATAGTTGAAAGTGCCTTTCTCTAAGCCAAAAAGCGCTTCCAGATTATCTGACCAAGTAATTTTGTTCGTCAGCAGATCCCAGTTCCAGATGACCATGCCACCGGCATCTAATGCGATCCTGAATTGGGCTTTTTGCAATTGTGCCTGTGCAGTTTGCTGCCGTAATTCCTGCACAGTTCGACTAGCTTCCAGAAGACGGCGCAATCTTTGACGTAATATTGGCCATTGAATCGGCTTGTTAATAAAATCAGTTGCACCCACAGCAAAAGCTTTCTCTACGGATGCCTGATCATAAAAATCCGTCATCATTAACACTGGTGTGTCCTTGCCATCGAAGAGTGTTTGCAGTTGAGCACAGCAACTCAACCCATCCATCACTGGCATCATGACATCCAACAGTATTATCTCTGGGTGGAGATGAGTATAGGTAGCGATCGCCTCTAAACCGTTACTCGCTTCTACCACCTGATACCCTGCTTCTGTCAATTGCTCACACAGATGCATTCGCATTAAATCGTCGTCGTCTACAACTAGAATCAGGTTAGTCATTTGTCCCTTGTTCTTTGTGATTAAGCAATGACTGTGCCAATTTTAAATATTTAATTTTGGATTGCCAAAAAATTTCAACCCTACAATCTAATGAATTGGCCTTACAGGCAGAGAATTAATTTGTAGAGAAACATCAAAAATATTATTTTTCCCAGCCCCAGAAATACAGAGGCGCTATTAGCTAAATACGTAAAATATTATACCATTTTTAGGTAGTATTGCGAACAATATCTCCGACGGGCTACGCCTACGCCTTTTTTCGTTTTGCTAAGAGACTTCCAAGAAGTAAATTATTCCAATTTCTGGACTCAACTCAACACGACTGCTCCCTGCGCCCTGCCCCCCAAATGCTACCCCTTTGGGAAAGCTACGCGTAGCGTCCCGCAGGGATAGGATGTTTTTTTATTTGGAAGTCCCTAAACTCAGCACTCTTCATTTTACTTTTTCGCACTGGGAGGATGCGAACGGATCTCCCTAGCAGTAAAGGGAGACAGCAGAAATGATTTTGCTGACTATCTCACGTTTTATTGATGCACAACTAACGTTGTGCATCAATAAAACCTCTTCACCTGTTCGGACAACCTGGCATATTATCTCCAAGCAGCAATCGTGCTAGGCTAGGTAATGCTTCACCGTAAGTAGGATGGATATGAACCGATCGCTCTAACAACTGCCAAGTTGCTCCCGCTTCGATCAAATCCAGAAAAACATGCACTAATTCAGCCGTTTCGTAGCCCACCAGGGTGGCTCCCAAGATTTTGTCTGTGTCGCTGTCAATTACCATGCGATAAAACCCTAAATCATGTCCCCACTCGATCGCACGAGCAATTTGGCTCATAGGTAATGTAACAGCACGCGCATTAATGCCATGCTTCTGAGCCTGTTCTAACGTCATCCCCACTCGTCCAACCTGAGGTTCTGTGTAGATAGCATAGCCAAGGACGCGATCGCTGCGCGTGCGCTTTTCTCCACACAAAATTGCCTTCAAGCGGCGATAGTCTTCCCAGGACACGTGCGTAAATGCAGGCTGTTTGGCAGCATCTCCGATCGCATATACTCCCGAACAGGTCGTTTGGAATTGGTCGTTAATTTTGATAAATCCCTGCTCATCTAGCTCAATTCCACTATTGGCTGCATTTAATGCACCTGTATTTGGTTTCCGTCCAATCACAACCAGCAGCGCCTCTCCCTGGAGTGGCTCACCACTGCTCAATGTCAGTCTAAACAGATCATTATCGTGTGCAACCTGATTTACATTGACCCCAAAGTGGAGCTTAATCCCATCTTCCTTTAATGCTTCTGCTAAGACCTTGCTGACATCAGCCTCTTCCCGATTAAGGACGCGATCGCCCCGGACAATTAAGTGGGTCTGGCTGCCTAAACGCGCCAGTCCCTGACCCAGTTCCAATCCAATATAGCCAGCCCCAATTACCAGTAACCGAGGTGGTAATGCTTTTAAGTCAAAGAAATTACGGTTGGTCAGGTAAGGAGTTCCTGCAAGACCTGGAATATCAGGAATCAGCGATGACGTGCCCGTGTTAAGAATAACCATTGGAGCCTGAACTGTAACATCACCCCCTTTAACGGTACGTTCACCGACAAAGGAAGCTTCAGCACAAACGATTTTGACGCCAGCATCATCCAATCGCTTGTGAATACCCTGGTTAAAGCTGTTACGGATTCCCCTTGCTCGCTCCATAACGGCGGGAAAATCAACCTCAACTTCCGTGTAGATGCCTAATTTCTTTGCCTGACGAGCACGCCCCGCTGCATGAGCTGCTGCCAAAAATGCTTTGGAAGGAGTGCAACCATAATTGATGCAACTGCCGCCCAAAGCATCCCGCTCAAACAAGACCACCTTGCGACCCGATGAAGCAAAATCAGCTGCCAGTGGAATGCCTCCTTGACCGCTCCCAATCACAATGACGTCTGCTGTTTCCATCAGTGTTGGACTCCTTGAGAATAGTTTGCTTTGCTAACATTCTCATACTCCAGGCTAAAGACTTTTCACGAATTATTGCTTTTGGTTTTTTGGATAACTTATTTCTTGGAACGTCTCTAAATAGTCTTTTTTTGGCGTTCGCGTAGCGTGTCCTTTAGGACAAGGTGTTGTTTGTAGATTAGGCTTTTTGACTAACTCACAGCTTAATGTCATGAAATATTGACATTATTCCTAGCGCTCAATACGCAATGTCATGAAATCATGACATTGCGATCCCAGAAAAGCTTATAAATTCGTAATACAGTCAAAAAAGCTATGGAAACCCCTTGATCCCTACATATGCTTAGTGGTTAATATTGACTTAACAAATAAGACTTCCTCGATCCCAAAGAAATGCTAATTTTGGCATAACTAAGGAATTGATTGGAAGTAACCCCAATTTAAAAACAGATTAAAAAACTTAAAACTGGGCAAAACCAGGAGTCAGGAATAAGAAATTCATCTGGAGTGGATGACATTTTACATAGCATTCTTTAACCAGGGGAAATCATTTACCGCTTAAACTACTGGAGGCCAAAATAATGGCAAAAGAACGCCCGCCCCTAGAGGAGATGACCTTACGCCAACTACGCAAAGTTGCTAGCGAATATAGTATCTCTCGCTATAGCCGAATGCGTAAATCGCAATTACTGGCATCAATTCAAGAAGTCCAGCGCAATAAAATTTCGCTCATTCCATCTCGTTCATTGGAGGCACAGGAAACCGTGGAAGCTGCAAAGTTTGAATTAGGTCAGGAAGATCGCACTGGTGGATCTTTAGCTGATGTTGATGAAGGACTCGCAGATTTACCCTCTGGCTATGGTGAAAGCCGGATTGTTCTCTTACCACGCGATCCTCAGTGGGCTTACACTTACTGGGATATTCCCAATGATCATAAAGAGGAACTGCGCCGGCAAGGGGGACAACAACTTGCACTACGGATTTATGATGTCACCGACATAAATATCGAATTCCAAAGCCCCCACAGCATTCAAGAATATCCTGCTGATGAACTAGCTAGAGAATGGTATCTACCAGTTCCAGTTAGCGATCGCGATTATGTGATTGATATCGGTTATCGTGCTGCTGATGGCCGCTGGTTGGTACTAGCTCGTTCTGCGAGAGTACACATTCCTCCCGTTTATCCTTCTGACTGGATTGAAGATGTCTTCATTACTGTCAACTTTGAAGAAGATTTGCGTGGTAAGACTCAGTACGAACTCGTACCCCCTGCCAAGAAGGTTGCAGCTAGCGCCAATGGTAATGCTGTTGTCAATGGTAACGGCAACCCCATCTACGACCAAATCTTTGGTTTAGCAGAATCTGCCGAATCACTACGGGTTGCTGGTTCTATCTTCGGTTCCCAGCATCAAGTACCAAGTTCAGCACGTCCTGAACAAGCTATTAGCTCCTACGTTTTCCCATCTGGTGTGGGTATGTGGGCAGCTCCTACCGTGTCAGGCTTAACTGCTTCCGGTGCAGGAATGTCAGGTGCTGGCTTCTCGGCTTCCGCCGTACCAATGCGTCCGCGCCAGTTCTGGTTAATTGCCGATGCTGAGTTGATAGTCTACGGTGCAACCGAACCCGATGCTACCGTAACCATTGGCGGTCGTCCAATTCAGCTAAATCCAGATGGAACCTTCCGCTTCCAGATGTCCTTCCAGGATGGTTTAATTGACTATCCGATTTTGGCTGTAGCTGCTGATGGTGAGCAAACCCGGTCAATTCAGATGAAATTTAATCGTGAGACACCATCCCGAAATACCAACACCAAAGAAGAAGCTGTTTTAGAATGGTTCTCTTAAGTTTTGGTTATCAGATTAACTCCATACTGAAATTTTAAATTATTCCCCGCTATAGTAATTCTGTAGCGGTTTTTTTTGCATTATATGTCTTTGAAAAAATTATTTTTGTTATTTATCTTGATAATTGGTGCAGGCTTATTATCAGGTTGTCAAGAGATTGAAGCAAATTCAGCCCCAAAAGCATCTAAAAGTTGCCCTGGTAAAGATATTAAGTTCAGCATTGATTTTTTTAAAACCAATAATCAAGGTAAAAAGAATCAAAAAGGTATTAACAATGTGATTATTTTTAATCCCAAATCAGCAGAATTAGATTTCAAAGTTAATGTTGGTCTATCTCATAAACTTTACGCTAAAGATGCTAGGGGGAAATTGCGTAAAGAATATGTACAAAAACAGTTTCGTGAACTCATTGGCGATGAGAATGCTAAATTAAACGGACAGTTACCCATTGCCGCAATTAATGCCGACTATATAGGTACTGATGATCAACCACAAGGCTTAAATATTTCTCGTGGTGTCGAGTATTCAGGAGCGTTTAAAAATAAACGTTCTTCTTTTGGTATATCAGGAGGTACACCTAAGCAACGACAGGCCACTATCCAGGCTGGTAGAAGAAAAAGCAATATTCTAAATTACAATTTAGTGGGTGGTAATGGCAGATTCTATCGTCAGGGTAAATTTAAAGATATCTGTAACGATTTAGGACAATTTGCTTGTAGAAATGCTACCAATCGTTCTCTAGCAGCCATCACTAATCAAGGCTATGTAATTTTATTAGTTAATGACTTAAAAGCTAATTCAGATATTGAATTATCGCAGATTAATCAAGAATTACTACCAGATATGTTTGATAATGTCCTAGAAGGCATTGCTAGCAATAACTGTTTAGGTAAGATTCAAGAAGGAATTTTATTTGATGGAGGTATGTCTCCAGGATTATATTATAACCAAAAAACTTATGTAGAAAATTTTGGGCCAATAGGTTCAGTTTTTTTGATTTACAAAAAATAAAATAGTTGATGACTAGTACACTTTGGCAAAATGCCTACTTATAGCAAAGCAACCTAATATTGGCAAACTAGTTCGTGCCCTGTCATCGTGAAGTTTACAGGTTGAATAATTTATTTTTTGGACTTCCCTTAGTAGCCTACTCAATGAAAATCAGCCTTAGTAGCTTGGAATATCGATAAAGGTAACAATAAGCTGTTACGCATTTAACTTGAACAGTTACATGAAGGCTGATGGCTCATGACTGATAACCCTTAACCGTCAACAGTTAACAGTTCACGTCCGTAAAGAGTGTTTGTACAATTTAGGTGCGCATCATCTGAGAAAATCGTCAAAACAGCAACTTGCGCCTAAAATAGGATCTTTAAAATGCTTTGAAAAGTAACGGTAAAGTTGGTATTTCATGCTGTATATGCCCTTGAATATCCTCTAAAATGACTGTATAGGAGCGTAAGTTTCATATTTAGAAGGGATTTTGACCAACAGACAAGCACAGATGTAGCCTTTAAGCGACGCATGGCCAATCGAGAAGAATCATTGAAAAACGAGTTAACGTCAGCAAGCAACGCCGACGTAAATTTCCTTCTCGGTGGGGGTGAAATGGGGGCTAGGATGCGAGAACAGGACTGGTCAAAAACATCCCTTGGCCCAACACAGCAGTGGCCACAGAGTTTGAAGACTGCTGTGCGGATTATGCTGACTTGCCGTCAACCCATGTTTGTCTGGTGGGGCGAGGAACTGATTAACCTTTACAATGACGCTTACAAGACTATTATTGGCGGCAAACATCCAGAAGCACTTGGGCAGCCAGCTTCCTATGTGTGGCGGGAAATATGGGATCAGGTTAGGCCTCGAGCAGAATCAGCGATGCTGAAGAACGAGGGTACTTACGACGAAGCGCTGCTGCTAATTATGGAGCGCTTTGGCTACCCGGAGGAAACCTATTACACTTTTTCATATAGCCCGGTTCCTAACGATCAGGGCGACACAGGTGGGATTATCTGCGCCAATACAGACGACACACAGCGCATTATCGGTGAGCGTCAGTTGGCACTTTTGCGCGAACTAGCGGCTAGGACGGCAGACGCGCGGACATTCGATCAAGCTTGTACACTGAGTGCGAATTGTCTGGAGAGCAATCCTTACGACTTGCCTTTCGCCATGATTTATCTAGTTGAGCCAGATCAGCAGCAAGTTTTTTTGGCTGGAACTTGCCGCATCGCGCAAAACCATGTAGCAGTTCCTCAAACAGTCGCTCTCGATTCTGATTGCGTTTGGCCCTTTGCAGAAGTGATCAGAACGCATCAGGCAAAACTAATTTCCGATTTGGGAACGTCTTTTAGTAGCTTACCTTGTGGTGTTTGGCAGCGATCGCCTCATCAAGCGATCGCTGTGCCAATTGCACCATCCGGTCAGACAGGAAAATCTGGTATATTAATTGCTGGTTTGAATCCCTTTAGGCTATTCGACGATAATTATCGAGGATTCATCGATTTAGTTGCAGCTCAAATTGCAGCCAGCATCGCTAACGCCCAAGCTTACGAGGAAGAACGCAAACGCGCCCAAGCCTTGGCAGAAATTGATCGCGCTAAAACCGTCTTTTTCAGCAACGTCAGCCACGAGTTCCGTACCCCACTTACCCTAATGTTGGGGCCATTAGAGGAAACCATAGCCAATTGTGCCAACCTGCTTCCAGCCAACGAACGAGAGCAGTTAGAAATGGTGCAACGCAATGGACTTCGCCTACTGAAACTGGTCAATAGCCTGCTAGACTTCTCGCGCATTGAAGCCGGACGGGTTCAAGCCTCATACGAACCCACAAACCTTGCCACCTTCACCGCAGAACTAGCTAGTGTATTTCGTTCAACGGTAGAACGGGCAGGGATGCAGTTATCAGTTAATTGCCCTTCTCTTCCAGTACCAGTGTATGTAGATCGAGAGATGTGGGAAAAGATTGTTCTTAACCTGCTCTCAAATGCATTCAAGTTCACAATGGCAGGAGAAATTACAGTCAGCTTGCAGTGGGCAAATGACCATATTGAGTTCGCAGTAAAAGATACAGGAATTGGTATCCCAGCAGAAGAAATCCCGCACCTTTTTGAACGATTCCACCGCGTCAAAGGGTCGCAAGGACGAACTTTTGAAGGGTCAGGAATTGGATTGTCGCTGGTGCAAGAATTGGTGCAAATGCATGGTGGAACAGTCCAAGTAACTAGTATTTTAGGAGCAGGCAGTTGCTTTACTGTATCAATTCCAACAGGATCTGCTCATTTGTCTCCAGACCGGATTAGCGCCCCTCGAACCTTAGCTTCAACCGCATTAGGTGCAACACCCTATTTAGAAGAAGCCCTGCGTTGGCTACCTGAAGAGAGCGGGGGAAGCAGGGGGAGAAGAGAAGCAGGGGGAGAAGAAATTGTTCAAGAAGATTACACATATATCAATTCTTCCCCCGCTTCCCCTGCCTCCCCTGCCTCCTCTGCCCCCTCTGCCCCCTCTGCTCCCCGAATTCTCCTGGCTGACGACAATTCAGATATGCGCGATTACGTCAAGCGGCTGTTAAGTCAGCAGTATGAGGTGGAATCAGTGCCGGACGGTTTAGCTGCTTTGGATTCTGCTCGTGCGCGTGTCCCAGACTTGGTACTGACAGATGTAATGATGCCCGGATTAGATGGCTTTGGGCTGCTGCAAGAATTACGAGCTGATCCGCAGACGAGAAAAGTTCCAATCATCCTGTTGTCGGCACGGGCAGGGGAAGAGGCACGGGTGGAAGGGTTAGAAGCGGGAGCCGATGATTACTTAATTAAACCGTTCTCTGCCCGTGAATTATTGGCACGGGTAGAGGCAGCCCTAAAAATGGCTCGTCTCCGCCAGGAGGCAATGCAACGGGAGCAAGGGTTACGAGTTGAAGCTGAGGTCGCAAAAACCCATTTAGAGACTGTCTTAGCTGGCATCCAAGACCAGTTCTATGTGTTGGATCGAGAGTGGCGTTATACCTTTGTCAATGGACAGGTAGCAGAAGTTGTTGGCATCCAAAAAGAAGAGTTGCTAGGTAAGATCATTTGGGAAGTGTTTCCAGATGTGTTCAAAAGCGAGTTTTATACTCAGGTTCATCGGGCGATCGCACAACAAACTGTTGTTCAGTTTGAATACTTTTATCCTACTTGGCAGCGCTGGTTTGAGAATCGTGTCTACCCCAATGCTTTTGGAGTAAGCATTTTTGTTACAGACATTAGCGATCGCAAACAAGCAGAGAAAGCACTTCGTGAAAGCGAAGAACAATTCCGCAACATGGCTGATAATGCCCCCTTCATGGTTTGGGTAACTGATACAAATAGCTACTGCACCTATCTCAGCAAGAGCTGGTACGAGTTTACGGGTCAGAGCGAGGAAATGGGTGTGGGATTTGGCTGGTTGAACGCCGTGCATCCAGAAGATTACAATGAGGCCAAGAATCTTTTCCTGGAAGCTAACAAGCGCTACGAGGATTTCCGTATTGAGTATCGCTTGCGGCGCAAAGATGGTGAGTATCGCTGGGTAATTGATGCTGCTAATCCCTGGTTTGGGGTGGATGGCCAATTTAAAGGTTACATTGGCTCAGTGATTGACATTACCGAACGCAAAGTTGCAGAAGCCGAACGCGATCGCCTCCTGGAACTTGAGCAAGCTGCCAGAACTGAAGCCGAAACAGCCAACCGCATTAAGGATGAGTTTTTGGCGGTGCTATCTCATGAATTGCGATCGCCTCTCAATCCTATTCTTGGTTGGGCGAGACTCTTGCAAACCCGTGAGTTTGACGCACCAGCGTTGAAAAAAGCTATTGCAACCATTGAGCGGAATGCTAAATTACAAGCTCAACTAATTGAAGATTTGCTCGATGTCTCTCGCATCTTACAAGGCAAGCTCAACCTCAATATGTTTCCTGTCAACCTAGTGCTTGTAATTGAGGCGGCATTAGAAACAGTGCGTTTGGCAGCAGAAGCTAAAGATATCCAAATTCGGACGATACTGGATTCTTCTTTAGGCCAAGTTTTGGGTGATTCCGGTCGTTTACAACAAGTGCTCTGGAATCTTTTATCGAACGCTGTTAAATTTACTCCTGAAGGAGGAAAAATTAATATTCAACTGGAGCGCATTGATACTCAAGCTCAGATTACCGTCAGTGACACAGGTAAGGGGATCAGTCCTGAATTTCTCCCTCATGTGTTTGAATATTTCCGTCAGGCTGATAGTACGACAACCCGAAAGTTTGGTGGCTTGGGGTTAGGATTAGCAATTGTCCGTCATCTCATAGAATTACATGGTGGCACGATTTGGGCAGAAAGTTTAGGTGAAGGGAAAGGAGCTGTTTTCACAGCTAGGCTACCGCTCATCAAAAAAGAGTTAACTTCAAAACAAGAGATAATTACTGCCTTAAATGCTTCCCCTACGATTGAAATCCTTGCAGGTATTCAAATCTTAGTTGTGGACGATGACGATGATACTCGCGAGTTCCATACATTTGTGCTAGAGCAGGCTGGAGCAAGGGTAACTGCTGTGGCATCAGCAAAAGAAGCACTGCAAGCATTGGCAGAATCAGAACCAAATATGATGCTCAGTGATATTGGGATGCCAGAGATAGATGGCTATATGCTGATGCGCCAAGTTAAAGCATTGCTGGCATTGCAAGCTAAACAGATTCCGGCGATCGCTTTAACTGCTTATGCCGGAGAGATCGATCAGCAACAAGCACTCGAATCAGGGTTTCAAAAGCATATGTCCAAACCCGTCGAACCAGAGGAGTTAGTCAAGGCAATTGCAACTTTGATTGGTATAAATGGGAATGCCTGAGTTACGCATTTAACTTGAATAGTTACATGAAGGCTGATGGCTGATAACCGTTAACCGTCAACAGTGTTTATACAATTAAGAAGAGAGATCTCCTGATATGAATGCTACTCTACTTCTACCAGATGACTAACACGATATTGCTTAATTTTTTCCAAGGGTTCATTCTCTCCCGAAGAAAAAGCGGTCATTACATAACCACTTACTTCTACCTTGGCTTCATAAGCACCGCTTTTACTTCCATCTGGTGTAGTAAAATCAATCCGAACATCTGCCCATTCTTGATTAATTTGATCATGAGCAATAACTCGACCTGACTTTTGGTATTCCAACCAATTCCAGCCCGCTTGCATCCATATTTCTCTTTCTACAATTTGTCCAAATTTGGATAAACCACCCCATCCTCGATAGTAAGGATAAAGTTCTTTGACGGAACCATGATTCCATACCAATAAATCCAAAATTTCTGGTTTTAAATGACCGTAGTAGCGTCCTTGAGGTAAATCAACTAGGGTAGGTGCAAACTGATGACCACCAAAATGGCTACAACGCCAAACGCGCAAGTTGCTATTAGTTATAGCAGCATACTCAGAACGCAACTTTTTATAAAGAGGATAACCAAATTTGCTACAAGCAGCATCAACGTTACCGTGGTTGCAAACAAGTAATTCTCTAATGTGATTGCTTTTTTGTCGATACTGTTCAAAATCTGGTAGGTTTCCCGGTTCTTTTATTAAAGCCAGTGCTAAAGCACCAATCTCAGCATCGGGTACGATAAATTCTTGTTTCTCATACTCAGCAAATAACCCTGCTGGTCGGCGATAGTGAAATACGTGCTTATAACCAGGTATAGAGTAATCTTGATCTGGAGCGATCGCTAGTTGCCGAATTGTTCTACCATGTTCCCAAACAAAACTCAATGCGTCCAACACTCCTTGCGGCATTGATTCGGGTTCAATCCAAATTTCAACTGGCCAGGGTTGTGGAGCTTCAATAATTAAATATTGTTCAACGGCTATGGCAGAACCAATAGGATCTTCACCATTAGCTTGGGAAATTTCTGAACAGAAACGGCATTCGTTACGAGTTTGATTGATTACCATATTCCAATTGATCTATACACAACAAAACATTAAAAAGAATCGCCCGTTGTTCATTTTTCCAACAGTCGCTCGGATTTTTATAAATGAATTTTTGGTACTTTACTTCTTTGTACTGCTAAAGTCAGCAAATCATAATTTTATTGAAATCTATTAGCACTAAATCACTTATAGCCTTTCCTAATTAAATAAGGTAGATTAAGCCCTGTCCTCGCTTGCGGAGCGTATTGGGAGTAGGATTCTTGTACCTCACTCAACCGAAAATCGCCATAACAAAGAAGTATTGCTAAGTTGGTAGCCATTTCTATAGTATACTGTTTTTGCATAATTTTCTCAATTAGTTCTCATTGAATTATAACTTTCAGAACAATCCTGGCTAAGATTTGGCGACGTTATGAAAATTGGTCTAAAGCAGTTTAGGAATTTATTAATAGACTATCTCAAGCCTCAAAAGGGACGCGTTGCCAAGTTTGCGATCGCTCTGTTAGCTAGTATCGGCTTGCAACTCCTCAACCCGCAAATTTTACGTAATTTCATTGATACATCTGTAGCAGGCGGTTCAGTGAGAAACTTATTCATTGCCGCATTTCTATTTATTGGTGTAGCTTTAGCGACGCAATTAATGTCAATTACGGCTACATACTACGGTGAAAACGTTGCTTGGACAGCTACTAATGCCTTACGTGCCGATTTAGTTGAGCATTGCCTAAAACTCGATTTATCTTTTCATAAGGCTTCGACACCTGGTGAATTAGTGGAACGAGTAGATGGTGATATTCAGAATCTTTCAAAATTTTTCTCAAAATTTAGTGTTTACATTTTAGGCAGTTTGCTGTTGATTTTGGGTGTGATTGTGGTAATGTTCGCCGAAGATTGGCGAGCTGGTATAACTATTTCAGTTTTCGCTTTTACAGCATTATTTACATTAATTCGTCTGCGTTCCATCGCCGTTCCTCATTGGGGAAGCTATCGCCAAGTCAATGGAGAGTTTTTCGGATTTTTGGGTGAACAACTAACTGGCATTGAAGACATAAGGGCAAATGGTGCAAAAAATTATGTTATGCATCGCTTCTACAAAATTCTGCAACGTTGGTTACCAACCTATCACAAAGCACGCTTTGCTGATACTATCCTCTGGGGTACGACTAACGCTATATTCACGCTCGGTAATATCATTGCTTTAGCTGTAGCTCTTTACCTTTGGAATCAAAAAGCGATCACTATTGGAACTGCATACATATTTTTTTACTACACTACACTTTTGAGCGAACCAATTGAGCAAATTCGTACTCAGTTAGAAGACCTTCAACAGGCAGAAGCTAGTATTTATCGTATTCAAGACTTATTTCAAGTGCAATCACAACTTAATATAGGAGGCAAAGATTTACTTCCTAATGGCGCACTTTCTGTTACATTTGAAAATGTCTCATTTAGCTATAGCGATGTCCAAGGACAAGCCTCTACGAGTCTACGCATCAACAAGCAAGATACAAAACCAGAATTGATCCTGCAAGATATCTCTTTCCATTTACCGCCTAGTCATGTATTAGGATTATTAGGACGTACAGGGAGCGGTAAAACGACTTTAGTACGTTTATTATTGAGGTTATATGACTCACAATCAGGCACAATTCGCTTGGGGAATGTGGATATCAACCAGACTCCTCTAACAGACTTACCCAAGCACGTCGGGTTAGTAACTCAGAATGTACAGTTATTCCAAACTACAGTCCGCAACAATCTTACCTTTTTTAACCAAAATATCAGCGACGAGCGCATCTATGAAACCTTGGAAATGCTGGGATTATCTGCATGGCTACATTCATTATCCAAAGACTTAGACACTGAATTGGGGCCTGATAGTAGTGGCTTATCAGCAGGACAGGCGCAATTGTTAGCATTTGCCCGTGTTTTTCTCAAAAACCCTGGTCTAGTAATTTTAGATGAAGCATCCTCACGCCTTGATCCTACAACAGAAAAATTCATTGAAAAAGCTATAGACCAGCTATTGATTGGGCGTACCGGCATCATTATCGCTCACCGATTAGCAACCGTGCAAAGAGCAAATCAAATTCTGATTTTAGACAAAGGTCGGGTAAGCGAATATGGGTTACGGGAAGAATTACTTGAAAATTCTCATTCACGGTTTGCTCAATTACTCAAGACTGGTTTGACAGATTTATTAGTTTAATTTTGGTCATGCCAATTTACCTAAAACTCTTCTTTTAATTAAAACTTACGAATTACGTTAGCGAGTCTTGCCTACGGCACGCTGCGCGAACGAGAGTAATTACGAATTAGAAATTATTATGTTGTCAGCAACCAAAAAAGCACAAGGTTGGAAATTATTATGGAACCTAATGTGCTACAAACCAAAACTTTACATAATTGACACCTGCTTCTGGATTTTAATTATGGGCTTGCCTGCAATCCCTGGGTTAATTATTCGAGAATTCTTTAATAGCCTGACAGGTAAAGCACAATTTGGGTTAATACCCTTAGCTTGGATTGCATTATTGTTGGCTTTGAATTTAGGACACATTGGGACAATATTTGCAGGACGCTTAACCAAAACTCAGCATCGTTTCATCATGAGTTCGCTGCTGCGACGCAATCTGTTAGAACGCTTGTTAAATAATCCTAATGCTCAACCTATGATTGTTAACAGCGAAGCAGAAAAAACTGTATCCCAAGGTGAAGTTATTAGTTATTTTCGTGAGGATGCTCAACAAATAGAAGACAATGTAGCATGGGTATCGGAACTGCTTGGGGAAGGAATATTTGCTGTTCTTTGTCTGGCGATTTTATTAAGCGTTAATGTCCAAATGACCTTGTTTGTTTTTCTGCCTTTGGTTGGGATGATCGCAATCATTCAAAAAGCAGAGATTTACATCAAACGATACCGCAAAGCTAGCCGCCAAGCAACAGAAAAGGTGACAGGGATTTTAGGCGAAATTTTTAGTTCAGTGCAAGCAATTAAAGTAGCTGGTGCAGAACAAGATGTACTGAATCATTTTCGCATTCTCAACGAAAAACGTCGCCAAGTGATGGTGAGGGATAGCTTATTAAATGCCATGTTAGATTCAGTATTTCAAAACATGGTGAATTTAGGAACGGGTTTGATTTTGCTACTAGCTTCTGTGTTAATTCAGAGTCAAAATAGTAAATTGACTATAGGTGATTTTGCTCTGTTTATTTATAATCTCTCCTTCGTCACCGGCTTTTTCAACTCTTTAGGGAGATTTATGGCATTGTACAAGCAAACCGAAGTCTCCTTTGAACGGATGACAGCTTTGCTTTCTGGTGTGACAGCAGATGTTTTGGTAGCCAATAATTCACTTTATCTGAATAACTTGCGCGATCGCTTACGGCGGGGCCCAGTCCATCGCAAACAATCGCTTCCACCCTTAGAGCAACCACAAAGACAAGAGAGCGATCGCTTACAATTATTAACCATATCAAACCTTACTTACCACTATCCCGGTACTAACCAAGGAATAACAGACATCAGCTTTCAACTACATCGCGGTAGTTTGACTGTCATTACTGGTCGTATCGGTTCTGGTAAAACTACACTGCTACGAGTTTTATTAGGATTATTACCCAAGCAATCAGGCGCTGTTTATTGGAATGGCTGTCTAGTAGAAGATCCTGTTAATTTCTTTGTACCACCTCGTAGTGCCTATACTCCTCAAATTCCCCAGTTGTTTAGTTATACCCTCAGAGAAAATATTTTACTGGGTTTGGATAAAGATGATGCTGAAATCGAAAAGGCGTTAAAAATGTCTGTGTTTGAACAAGATTTAGCTGCCATGAACGAAAAAATGGAAACTTTAGTAGGAGCAAAAGGAGTTAGGCTATCTGGTGGACAATTGCAACGTTTAGCAGCTGCTCGAATGTTTGTTCGCAAACCAGAATTGCTGGTTTTCGATGACCTTTCTAGTGCATTAGATGTAGAAACAGAATTAGCTTTATGGTCACGAATATTTAACAATACAAGTGAAGAAGAAAATTGGATACCAACTTGTCTTGTAGTTTCCCATCGGCGTTCTGTTTTACGTCGCGCCGATCAAATCATTCTACTAAAGGCAGGTAAAATAGCAGCACAAGGAAAGTTAAATGAAATTATTAGCAAAGGTCAAGAGTTAGATTTTTGAATCTATCAACTCCTTTTCAGCCTAAAGCTAGATATTTAAAAAGGTCATCAACCCGGATTTCTCACAAACTCAGAAAAAAGCGGAGCTTCAAACTGATAAAATGTATATATGGTAAGCATTTGAGCAGTTTTAACCGATGAATCTACCCGCAACGCGATCGCTCCCAAAACAGTTC
>JAESFO010000423.1_pt1 | contig 40509 bp, 35 predicted proteins | sample 9269421 | NCBI WGS metagenome assembly JAESFO01 (sample SAMN14502839, study PRJNA617101) | algae metagenome | isolation source: Nostoc desertorum CM1-VF14 and co-occurring heterotrophs from rocky... | place: USA: Clark Mountains, San Bernardino, California | collected 2000-06-05 | reverse complement strand
TGAACTGTTTTGGGAGCGATCGCGTTGCGGGTAGATTCATCGGTTAAAACTGCTCAAATGCTTACCATATATACATTTTATCAGTTTGAAGCTCCGCTTTTTTCTGAGTTTGTGAGAAATCCGGGAGACAATCCGGGATGATCGTCAGGACGACGACCTAGTATCCAGTGGTATTTGCGTTCACTCTTCAGAATTGGCAGGTCGTTGATGCTGGCAATACGCCATCGCATGAATCCATGTTCATCGAATTCCCAATTCTCATTGCCGTAAGAACGGAACCAGTTGCCGGAATCATCATGCCATTCGTAAGCAAACCGCACAGCAATTCGGTTGTCTTGAAAAGCCCACAGCTCTTTGATCAGACGGTAGTTCAATTCTTTAAGCCACTTACGTGTCAAGAACTGCACGATCGCTTCACGACCAGATAGAAATTCTGAGCGGTTGCGCCAAATGCTATCCGACGTGTAAGCGAGTGATACTAGTTCAGGGTTACGTGTGTTCCAAGCATCCTCTGCTATTCGGACTTTTTGGATAGCGGATTCATTATTAAAAGGCGGCAGGGGTAGTCGAGAATTTTCAGGGTTGTTCATAGTATGTAAGGCCGATGGACTACCAGCGGTACTGGCAGGAGGTTAGCTTCGGATGTGCTGCCCGACATCTCGGTGTCACAAAACTTGCTGAAACTCACGATGTTGGCTAACGCACCTTCGCATTCAAGGTGCGTAATGCGTAAAGGCAAAGTCGCGAGCTTTGACGCTCACATGGCAGGAAAAGCAGCTGTGTACCGCTACGTCGGCGGGTTTGCCGTCGTTAAATTGAGCGAACCCCCAGCCGCCGGTCGAGGCGTATTTTATTGAGTCCTTGATCATAAACTGAACCCCCTCCTTGGGTGGCCCAGCTACGTAAGATTGGAGACGGCCAAAGGCTCTGTTGTTTTCCTCCGATGGGACGTAACTCCAGGCGAGCCGGGCAATGATTGTGCCGTCTGGGAAGGGAAGCTTCCCTTCCCGGTATGCCTTGATCGCTACGTCGTTGCCCAATTTGGCGCGTATATCGTTGAGGTCGCCTTTTTCGCGGGCTACAGAGATCAACGTCCAGTCGCGGTATCCAGGGGGAATTTTGCCTCCGAAGATTGGGGCGGCCGCTCCATCAGCGTAGCGAGAGGGGGGAACCACGCAGATAACCACGCTGGCCACCATTACAACTGCAACTAGCAATAAAGCGATCCGTCTCATACAGTACCTCCTTCAAATATGCGCTATTGAAATTACCTCATCGCGGAGATAAAGGAGACTCTTAATCAATTTTTTAGCTCTTTGCGTCTCCCTCTCTGCATCCTATTGCAGATATTTCTTCAATTGGGCAGCAGCTTGAACAAACAGAGAACGGGTTTGTGGCAACTCAGCTAAACCATTTAGTAGTCCAAAGTCATGAATCATACCGTTGTACTGCACAGTTGTCACCTCGACCCCAGCTTCATCGAGCTTGCGTCCATAAGCTGTACCCTCGTCATGCAAGATATCGCTCTCTGCAACCACAATTAACGCTGGAGGCAAGCCTTTGAGTTGCTCAACCGTCGCCTGTAGGGGAGAAGCATAGATGTCTTTGCGCTTTTCTGGGTCAGCGATGTACATGTCATACATCCACTTCATCGTTGGTACAGTCAGAAAACGCTGATCGCCAAATTGATGATAAGAATTCGTTTCAAAATCAGCATCTACAATGGGCCACATCAGGATTTGCAGCTTGATGTGTGGCCCTCCTTTTTCTTTCGCCTTCAAAGCAGTGACAGTTGTCATGTTACCGCCGACACTGTTGCCAACGACTGCCAAATTCTTACCATCCACCCCAATCTCTTCACCATGCTCGGCAACCCATTTGGTCGCAGCATAAATCTCATTGATTGCCTGTGGGTACTGAGCATCTGGTGTGCGAGTGTAGTTGACAAAGACACCTGCAAACCCTGAAAGCACAACCAGATCGCGAACCATGCGCTTGTGTGTTGGGTAATCACCTAGCACCCAACCACCACCATGAATAAAAATGAAAACAGGTAATGTGCCTTTGACCCCTTCAGGTCGTACAATATCAAGGGTAATTGAATAACCCTCAGCAGTAATTGTCTTTTGGGACTCTTCAATGCCTGAAAGGTCTACTGAAACCGAAGCCTGTGCATCTACAAGAACTTGACGTGCTTCGAGTGGAGTGAGTTTTTCCAGCGCCACACCCCCTGAATTTAGCAGTTTCAAAAATTCCTTCGTTCCTTTGGAAAGACGTGGATCATCCGCAACTTCCAGAATTTTTGCTGCTTGCGAGTTTGCTTGAGTAACCATGACATTCTCCTTTGATAAATTGTAAACAACCTGTTGAAATGGCACTGTTAAGTTAATTGATTTAACACTGTTGCTTGATCAGTAGTGTAGTAATGACAATCACTTTTGATTGACATTGTTTAAGAGCCAAAACTTTTGTTACTAGTGGTTAGCTTGGTGTTCTCTACAACATGAGTGGTCAGAAAGCAGTGAATATGGTCTGCGATCGCGTCCCCATCTTCTTCCAAAGCAAAGTGCCCCGTATCAAACAAATGAAACTCCAGGTTTTTTAAGTCGCGTTTATAGGCATAAGCTCCCTCGACTAAAAAGCCTTGGTCATTTTTGCCCCATACAATTAGTGTGGGTGGTTGATATTGGCGCAAGTAAGCTTGCCATTGTGGATATAACCGCACATTGGACTGGTAATCGTATTTTAATGCCAATTGAATATCTATATTGCCAGGGCGATCAAGAAGTGATTGATCCAGAGTCCAGGTATCGGGACTGAGGTTTTCTAGATTCCTAGCTCCAGTGATGTAATACCATTTCGTGCCCTTGCTTACCAGAGCCTGTCGCACGCGATCAGTATTTTCGGGTGTCTTATTCTGCCAAAAAGCGCGCATAGGCTCCCAGAAATCACCGAGTCCCTCTTCGTAGGCATTGCCATTTTGCACAATCAGCGTCTCAATCTGCTCTGGATACTGTATTGCCAATCGATAGCCAATTGGAGCGCCATAATCCATTAAATAAAGGCTATAGCGTTTCAATCCGATCGCATCGACAAAGCCTGCCATGACTTCGGCAAGGCGATCAAAGGTGTAATCAAACTCATCCACCATTGGCATGGAACTATAGCCAAAACCAGGATAATCAGGTGCGATCAGATGGAATTGATCCGCCAACGCCGGGATTAGATTGCGGAACATATGGGACGAGGTTGGAAAGCCGTGCAATAGCAGAATCGTCGGGCGATCGCGAGAACCAGCTTCACGATAAAAAATATCTAAACCATCGATCGATACTGTCCGATAAGTGGTCATGCGTTTACTCTTTTGAATTTAAACCGTTCAACAGAATCAGAAATAGTTGATCTTGTTTATTCAAAGGTTTATACCTGAGCATGAGCCATGCTGGGATAATCCATCATTTCCACCGATCAAGTGAGAACGGATTGCAGTCGTGATGTGAGAAATTGATCGATATAGTTTGCGATCGCATCCCCATTCTCTTCCAGGGCAAAATGTCCAGTATCGAATAGATGGAACTCAACGTCTTTCAAGTCACGCTGATAGGGATAAGCACCGTCAGCAGGAAAGATGTAGTCATTCTTGCCCCAAACAATCAGGGTAGGGGGTTGATACTGGCGGAAATACTCTTGCCATTGGGGATAGAGCGGTGGATTGGTGCCATAGCTATAAAACAGCGCCAGTTGAATCTCTTCGTTTCCGGGACGGTCGAGGAAATGTTGATCCACCGTCCAGGTATCGGGACTAATTGCTTCTAAATTATGAACACCATTGGTATATTGCCACTTGGTTGCTTCTAGAGTAAAAAGGTATTTGAGTTTTTCAGCATTCTCAGGCGATCGCTCTTGCCAGTATGCCTTAATCGGCTCCCAGAATTCGCGCAGACCTTCCTCGTAAGCATTGCCATTTTGAACAATTAGAGATTGGACGCGCTCTGGATATTTAGTGGCAATCCGATAGCCAATCGGTGCGCCATAATCCATCACATAAAGGCTGTACTTTTTGAGAGCGATCGCAGCAATGAATTTTTCTACAATCTGTGCCAAGCGATCAAAGGTGTAATCAAACTCATTTACAGTTGGCATCGAACTGTTACCGTAGCCAGGGTAGTCAGGAGCAACGAGATGGAATTTATCAGCGAGGGCAGGTATGAGATTCCGGAACATGTGAGAGGAAGTTGGAAAGCCGTGCAATAACAGAATCGTCGGATTATTACGAGAACCAGCTTCACGGTAGAAGATATCTAAACCATCAATCGATACTGTGCGATATGTCGTCATGGGATTACTCCTTGTAAGTGATAAAAGTGACATGATGGCGTTTTACGACAGGTCGATCTATCTCACATCCTGACGATGGATCTGCTCCTAAAAGTAGTCCCGCCAGCTTTAACTTCTTTTGGACTTCAAATCTGTGCCATACCACCATCAACAAACAACTCAATGCCGTTCACAAAGCTACTGTCATCTGAAGCCAGAAAAACAACCGCTTTGGCAATCTCATCGGGTTTGCCGACTCGTCCCAGTGGGATGGCGCTGGCTTGGCTGTCTACAAATTCTTGCAACTGCTGGTCATTTAATCCCAGATGATCGTAACCAGGAGTCGGAACCACACCAGGGCTAATGGCATTTACTCGGATCTTGCGTTCTCTAAGGTCGAGTGTCCAATTCCGAGCAAATGATCTCACGGCGGCTTTGGTGGCGCTGTAAACACTGAAAGCTGGCGTACCTTTTATAGAAGCAGTCGAAGCATTCAGGATAATAGAAGCGCCCTCTGGTAACAGTGGCAGTGCCTTTTGTACGGTGAACAGCAAACCTTTGACATTTATGTTGAATGTTTTGTCAAAGTGTTCCTCAGTGATTGCTCCAAGTGGGGCAATTTGTCCACCGCCAGCATTAGCGAAGATGATATCGAGGTGTCCTTGCTCTTGCTTAATGGTGGCAAACAGACGATCCAGGTCTGCCAGATTAGAAACATCGCTCTGCACAGCCGTAACATTTTTACCAATGGCTTCTACAGCAGCATCCAGTTCGACTTGGCGACGACCCGTGATGTAGACATAGGCACCTTCAGCAACAAACTGTTTGGCTGTGGCAAGACCGATGCCACTGTTACCACCAGTGACAAGGGCGATTTTTCCTTCTAGTTTTTTCATTATGCTAATCCTTTGATTGTTGGGTTTAAAGTGGTCAGTTACTAATGGAAAGTGGAATCAGAAGGAAGAATAGTCAGCTTAATCTCTAAGGGAGATCTCCGGGCGCACCCAGGGTTTCGTCGCCAATTTCGCTAGAGACGCGCATGAATAATGCCAAGTCAGTTTCCTCATTCTCGTTTAGCGTCCCTGTTGCTTCTATTAGTTGAGCAAAGGCACTAGGCGCAGCAACAACCAACCCGCGAGCTGGTTTATCGCTAAGTGCGGCGACTACATGGATGGTGTTAGGCGGAATGAAGAAGCTTTCACCAACGCCTAGCACAACCTTGTTTTCACCTGCCCAGACAGTAAACTCTCCTTCCAGCACATAAAGTTGTTCGGAATAGCGTGTATGGCGATGGGGTGGAGTCTGTGTACCAGGAGTGAAATAGCCCTCAATCAGGTCGTATTTACCGTCAGTCGTGGTGTGATCGGCAAGGATAGTGAGGCGAGAACCAAGAAGCCAGAATGATTTTGTCATGGAATAGATGCTTCTAATGAATGAATTGTGTTACGAATGCTCAAGTTTGCGGTTCAGATAAGGCAGGCGTTCATGCCGTTTTTAGATAGACAAGTGTGACAAATTTTTAACATTAAGCTTGTTGGGAAGACTTTGCGAGGTACGCTCCGCTTTAATTAAATCTGCTGCCTTCTCAGCAATCATGATAGTGGGTACGTTCGTATTTCCCGTGGTGCTCGTGGGCATGATGGACGAAAGGTTGGCAGGTTTACGATCGGCAATTAGTTTATCAATAGCGTGAAGCTCACTGTTACTACCAGGTCAAGCGAGCAGGCGCAACGATTCATTCCAGAGCCGATCGGCGTTGTCTGGGTTCAAGGCGTAGGGGGCAACTCCGCTCATATAGCTGTTCCCGTTGGTGACGAGAGTGGCTTCATTGCAGTCCTCGAAATAGCGTCCGCCAACGCCCTTTAGTAGCAAAGAGGTTGCCAACAGAACGGAAGTTGCCGCACCCTGCGCTATTGTCTTCTGCCGCTCAGATGGGGTTCTAAGACCGCCCGTATGACGCTGGAGGTTGGTTGCGATCGCCCCGGGCATCAGGGAATTAGCGGTAATGCCATCCTTGAACCAGCGCGCAGTAGCACCCACAGCAAAGAGGATGCTTGCGGTCTTGGACTGTCCATACGCCAACCACGGATCATAAGGACGGAACATGAAGTGAATATCATCGAACACAATGGGCGACATCAAGTGTCCGCTAGAACTAACCGACACGATACGGGCGACACCCTCTGCGGCAAGAGCGTCGTGTAGTCCGAGCGCTAGGGCAAAGTGTCCGAGATAGTTAGTGGCAAATTGCATCTCCCAGTCTTCGGGTGTGCGCTGTTCGGGCAGTGCCATTACCCCTGCATTATTAACGAGGATGTGCAGAGGCTCACGCCAGGCAGCAATGAACTTGGCAATTGAGTTGCGATCGCTTAAATCAAGCGGAGCAACATGAATATTCCGGTTCCCAGTAGTAGCCACAATGTCAGCCGCGACTTGCGCTCCAGCATCGGTATTACGCACCGCTAGTGTAACGATCGCTCCAGTTTGAGCCAGTGCCCGCGCTGTTTCTACGCCGATGCCCGATGCGGCTCCCGTAACGATCGCCCGCTTGCCGGAAAGATCAATTCCTTCTACGACCTCGGCGGCGGTGGAATGTCGTCCGAATGGTGTTGTAATCAGTGCCATTGTGTATTCCTTTACAGAGGTAGAGTGTTCTGTTTGCCTAACATCGACCGATAAACGCTCAACAGGTATGATAATCTGAGATTGATCAAAGACGATCGCCCGTTTCTAAATAGATGAATACGCCGGATTTTGGACGTTAGATTTGCTGAGAACCGTTTGTGCTGTGCGACCTGCTTTAATTAAATCCGCTGCCTTCTCACCAATCATGATGGTCGGTGCGTTCGTATTTCCCGTGGTGATTGTTGGCATGATGGAGGCATCAACAACTCGCAATCCTTCAACCCCATGTACCCGCAACTCAGGATCGACCACTGCCATTGAGTCAATGCCCATTTTGCAAGTGCCAACGGGATGCCACAGTGTGCTGCAATTGTTGCGGATATAAGCAACGAGTGCTTCATCACTCTGAAACTCAGCACCCGGAGCAATTTCTGCACCACGAAACTCATCAAAATGACTCATGTGAAACAATTGGCGCATTAATTTAATTCCCTCAACCAGCTTCTGCACATCGGCTTGACTTTGTAGATAATTCATCCGAATGGTTGGTGGATCGTTGAGATTAGATGAACGCAAACCGACACTGCCAATATTTTGCAGATGGGTCAAAGCGACTGCACCCGTAAATCCAAATGCCGCTGGAGCATAGCCAGGGGGCAAGAGCTGAATGGAACCGAAGAGAAACTGTAAATCGGGTGCAACCGCTGAATTCCACTTACTATGCAAAAATAATCCAGCTTCCCCGATACTACTGGTGCTGGCAAAGTGTAAGTCCTGAGTTGCCTGGTATACCACAGGAGAGAAAATGTGGTCTTGCAGATTTTGCCCAACACCTGGCAGATCGACGACAACAGGAATCCCTAATGTTTGTAAGTGTGCTGCATCCCCAATGCCGGAAAGCATTAGCAGCTTGGGCGAATCGAACGCGCCCGCACTTAAAATCACTTCCCGCTCAACCTTGGCTTGGTGGAGCATTCCCTCGTGCAGATATTCCACCCCAACGGTGCGGGTTCCCTCAAACAACAATCGAGTTACCAATGCCCCAGTCTTTATGGTCAAATTGCGACGCCCGGCAATGGGCACAAGGAACGCAGCAGCAGCACTGTGCCGTTTACCCTCCTTGGTAGTTTGCTGATAGAGTCCGGCTCCCTCCTGCTGCGTACCGTTGAAATCAGGATTGTAGTCAAATCCCATTGCCACACATGCCTCTACAAATCGTTGAGAAGTTGCAGTAGGCGCAATGGGATCGGTAACGCTCAACTCCCCATCAACTCCGTGGTAGGCGGAGGCACCGCGTTGCTGCTGTTCAGATTTCTTGAAATAAGGCAAGACATCCTGGTAACTCCAACCGGGATTTCCCAACTCCTGCCAGTGGTCATAATCGTGATGATTGCCTCGGACATACATCATGAAATTAATCGAACTGCTGCCTCCCAAGACTTTGCCACGGGAACAAAAGATTTTGCGATTATTCAAGAAGGGTTCTGGTTCAGAGAAATAGCTCCAGTCCACCTCTGAGCCTAGTAGGTTGACGCACTCCGCTGGGATGAAAATCTCTGGTTTCGTATCTGGATTACCCGCTTCGAGTAGTAACACAGTTGTGTCATTGTCTTCGGTTAGACGATTAGCAACCACACAACCAGCCGAACCTGCACCGATTACAATGTAGTCATAATTAGTCATAAAGTTCTCTTCCTCTGTTATCTACAATGGATAAATGGAGTCAAGAATGAACTGATTTAAAGAGCGATTGCTGAAATACTGTTAGTTATTTGATTTACAACACCCGATCTGCTGAATTTAACTGCGTACCAATGGTGTATCCATCAAATGTTCTGCCAGAAACCAAACTTGCGTCTCATTAGTTCGCAGGACTTGGCTCACTAACAAATCGTTAGTGCCACTATCTTGATTTGTTGCTGTTTTATCGATCGCCCCTCTCAATTCCCCAATAATTAACTCGTGGGCTTCTAGTAACCGCGACAACATCACAGGTACTTCCTCAACGCCGTTGGGCGGACGCTTAATCTTAGTAACTTCTGCCACATGACGCGGGTCAGCGATCGCCACACCTCCGAGTGTTTGTACTCGTTCACCTAGTGCATCAATTAACTCAATTTGTTCGCTGGCGTGTTTATCGAGTAACAGATGCAGTTGATAAAACGTATGTCCGCGCATCAACCAGTGATGTTTCTTGTAAAGGTGATAGAGAATAATCGTATCTGCCAAAATTTGATTGACTAAAACACAGCTTTCGCTGCGGGCACTGGGGTTGAGAACAATTGGCAAATTACGAAGAGTACCATACTGCTGAATTTCATATCCATGTTGATGCAGTAAGGGTTGACTGCGATCGACTTCAGTGATGTCTGTATTTTGAGTCGGCACGAGCGGATCTCCTAGAGTCAATAATTAAGTCTGTTCTATTTGTATGTACCGAGAAACTGCTTCTCTTAAAATTGCGATTACTTCACAGCAGTGCTTGCTGCTTCAATCACTTTGGCAACCTCTTTTGGATGAGAGATAAAAGGAACATGACTGGAGTTAACTTCGGTTGTCTTAGCACCAATCCGTTTAGCCATAAATCGTTGAAGTTCAGGGTTGATGGCGCGATCGCTTTGAGTCACTAGAAACCAGGAAGGAATCGTTTTCCAGGCGATTTCATTCACTGATTGCTCAAACGCGGCGCTGGCGATCGGCTTTTGGGTTGCTGCCATCACTCGCGCCTCAGCCTTTGATACGTCTTGGGCAAAAAATTTGTGAAACTTCCCGCGATCAATATAGAGAAAGTTTGCAGCATCAGATACAATTGCCGTGCTAATCGGAGCTGCTGCATACTTTTTATTCAAATCACTCGTCTTTTCACCGACATCTGGTGCGAAAGCATTAACATAAACCAGAGCTTTCACCTGTGGATTGCCAGCTGCCGCACCTGTAATCACATTTCCACCATAAGAATGTCCGACCAAAACAACGGAACCTTTTTGATAATTAATCACCCGCTTCGTCGTTGCTACATCATCAGCAAGCGAGGTGAGCGGAATCTGCACAGCAGTCACTCTGTAGCCATCCTGCTCCAACAATGGAATGACGTGTTGCCATGATGTACCGTCAGCAAAAGCCCCATGAACGAGAACGATCGCAGGTTTAGAGTTGGACGCTTGGGGTAATTCCTTGGAGGTGGCTGGTGTTGGATGCATTGATATTCCAACGACAACACTTAATGCAAATAACCCCAGCAACAATTTTTGAACTTTTTTCCATGTAAAAACCATCATTGCGATCGCCTCTGTATTCTTGCTAAATTGCTGAAATCTCTGATTCTTGTCGTCTGTATAGAAGTTATGAAATACTCCCTGATGAAATACTTGTTGGGATAAGCATCAAAAACCTTAATCATTTGCAGCAACAATGGCTGCCATTATCTGCTCAACAGTCCAGTGATGCCTGCGGCGGGCTACGCCTACGGGATAGCGAATTCCATTAATAAACAAAGCAGGTGCAGCCTCCACTCCACTTCGCAGTCCACCTTCGATATCCGCATTGATCCGATCAACATACGTTCCTTTGGATAAATCCTGCAAAAATTGAGAAATATCAAGTCCTAACCGATTGGCGTACTCTACTAGATAGCCATTCTTTAACTCTTGTTGATGAATGAACAATATTTCATGCATTTGCCAAAACTGCCCTTGAGCCGCAGCAGCTTCGGCAGCTTCCGCCGCCCGTTGAGCATATGGATGAATCTGTACCTCAGGAAAATGACGGAAGATAAAACCTAAATTGTTTTCTCCAAACGAAATCTTCAATTGCTGCCCGGCAACTTTAATCAATCGATAGACGTTGGCACTTTGAAAACATTCATAATCTCCATACATGACGAAGACTACAGCAGCATTTAGTACACCTTGAATATGATCCTGGGTTGAAGGCAGAACGAATAAAGAACGATTATCACGGTCGTAAGTCATGTTTCGGTTTGTATTAAGCAAACTTAAGCCTTACAACCCAACTGCGCTAAAGTTGCTATGGATTCAATATAGACAATTGACCCTCTCTTGTCGTCCACTCTGGGTTGACATTTTTATATAATCGAGTGATGGATAAACCTGTCCATCTCGCAGTGGAAGGTTGTCTCAAACTTTAGTTTGAGTCTAAAGCCAATTCTATTGGGGAAAAGGTCATAAGAGGCAGGGGAGCAGTTCTTGCTGGGAGCAAGGGGGAAAACTGAAACGGAAGCTCAGACTCCGCCCCAGTAAGAGCGTCCTAAAGAGGGCGGGGCAACTCTTGGAGACGCTCCGCGAACATACCCATGTTCAACCTGCAATTCCACGGCTCTTGAGAAGGAACATTCCCCCTGCCTCCTGCCCCCTGCCCCTTTCCCTTTTCCCCCACTTACAAACTGACAATCCCACGCTTAACAGCAGCAATCACAGCTTGTGTGCGATCGCTCACGCCCAATTTGCTTAAAATGTGATTCACATGCGATTTGACGGTACTTTCACCAATACTCAAAGCAGTCCCAATTTCTTGATTACCCATTCCTTGTGCCATCAAACGCAGCACTTCCAACTCTCGTTCACTCAGTTCTGGATTGCTAATTCGCTGCAATAATTTTGCGCCTACTTCTGGCGGAATGTATTTCTGACCACTATGAATGGCGCGAATCGCATTCAAAAGCTCGCCAAGTTTAGAATCTTTAAGCAGATAGCCTTGAGCGCCCGCCTGTAAACCGCGATAGATATCTTCATCGCCATCGTAGGTTGTGAGTACCGCGATCCGAGCCTGCTTAAATTCAGTACAAATCGCCATAATGGCTTCAACACCTCCCATTTTGGGCATTCGTAAATCCATTAGTGTGACATCAGGTTGGTATTCTCGAAACGCGTCGATCGCCTGTTGCCCATCTTCAGCTTGAGCGATCACTGTCATTTCTGGATCGCGGTTAATGATGGTTGCTAGGCCCTTTCTGACTATGGCATGGTCGTCAACAATCAGCACCCGAATCGTAATGGATTGGCTCATTGTAATTCTCACTCTCGATTGATAGTGACAATAATTTCTGTTCCTTGACCCGGTTGGCTTTGAATTGTTAGTTGTGCGCCAATGCGCTCTGCCCGTTCGCTCATTCCTAATAAGCCAAACCCACCACTCAAAGGAATGCTACCCACTCCAAAGCCCCTGCCATCGTCTTTAACTCGTAAGATACACTGTGTCTCGTTGTACACCAACTCAACCAGAATTTCGCCAGCACAAGCGTATTTAATTGCATTGGTTAATGCTTCCTGCCCAATTCTAAGTAAGTTATTCTCCACTTCGCTTGGTAAGGAATAGGCTGTACCCTGAGTTTCGCAAATCAGAGCCGTGTCGGTCGTTGATCGCATTTGAGCCACTATACGATGCAGGGCACTCTCTAAATTACCTTCTTCTAGTAGCTGCGGACGGAGTGCTGATACGGATCGCCGTGCCCCTGCCAGCCCAGCGCGTGCTAGTTCCTCAATCATTTCCAGATGTACTTGGGTTGCTTCTGGGTCGTCCGCCAGCACCTGTTCTGCTGCTCTAACTTGAAGCAGAATACCTGTGAAGGATTGAGCCAGTGTATCATGAATTTCTCGCGCCATCCGGTTGCGTTCTTCCAGAATGGAGGCTTGCTGGGCGCGTTTGCGTTCGCGCAGTGCAGCGTTTCGCTGTTCGCTAATGTCAAGAATGATTCCTAGCATCCGCACAGGCTGTCTATCTGCGTCATAAATGCCTCGACCTCGACCTACCAGCCAATGAATACTGCCATCTGGATGATTGACTCGATATTCAGCTTCAAAATCAGTATGAGTTGCTAGAGCTGTTGTAACAGCTTGCTCAACCCGATGAATGTCTTCTGGATAAACGCGATCGCGCCATGCCTGATAGCTGCTCTCAACCTCACCGGGAACTAACCCCAGCAATCGAGCATGATTGTCGTTCCAATCTACTGTGTTCTCCGTGATATTCCAGTTCCAACTACCGATGTACGTGAAATCCATCGTCAGCCTGCGTTGCTCTTCACTTTGTCGCAAGGCATTCTCCACTCGTTGGCGCTCTCCAATCTCCTGCGAAAGGAGCAAAGTCCGCTCAGTAATTTGCTGTTCTAACGTTTGGTTGTAGTCAGCTAAAAGTTTCTCTGCTTGTTTGCGCTGGGTGATATCTTGAAAGGCTGCGATCGCATAAACTACATTGCCCTGTTCGTCAAAGACGGGAGTGCCCCACACCTCAACAGGGATCGTTTGGTTATTTTGGCGAATTTCTACGTCATCAATCGTAGTGCGTTCGCCGTTCAACGCCCGGATGATTGGCATTTTTTCAGTAGGGTAGATTTGATCCGTTCCTGTCACATAAAATTGATAAGCCTCTGCGATTTGATCCGGCGGTACGGCAGGATCAATCCCTTTGCCCATGAGATGAATGCCCCGCTGATTGGCATAGTAAGGGCGACCCGTCGCATCAATGGCGGCAATTCCTACGGGAATCGCTTCTAAAAATTGAGCCATCTGACTTTCGCTCGCGCGGAGCTTTAAGTAGAGTTTGGCATTTTCAATTGCGATCGCTGCCTGGGATGATAGTATATGCAGCATTTCTGATCGCTCTGATGTAAAGGCTTTAGCCGCTAATTGATTTTCCAGGTACAACACACCGATGAGCTTGCTTTGATTGAGCAGCGGTAAACATAAGACTGATTGAGTCTGGTGGTGTTGAATATAGGGATCGTTGATAAAATTACCTTCACGATTAGCATCATTGAGAATGACCGATTTATGAGTCCGAATCACATAATGAATGATCGATTCAGGTAAACGATTTGCGATCGGAGTCGATTGCAGCACTTGGGTTGTACAGGCCTGTGCACCCTCAATGAGTTCACAGGTCGCTTCGATCATCCATTCTCCTGCGTTTTCTAAAAGCAGACATCCGGTTTGTGCTCCCGCATTCTCAATGAGAATCTGCATTAAGGTGTGGAGCAGTTGTTCCAGTTCAATCTCACTGGAAATCGCTTGGGATGCTTTCATTACTGTTGCTAAATCGAGAGCAACATGTGAGGTATTAGAGGTAGTTCCAGCAGCAGTGTGGATTGGCATGGAACTCACACTTGTTGATTGAGGAAAAAACTGAGGATAATCAGCCTCCAAATTTCTGACTTTTGCGGTTGCACCCCACCTTTCATAGCAGTAGTGGGCTTCCTTCATATAGAGATGAGCAAATTTTTCCAAACCTCGCGCCAGATAATGCTTGGCAGCTAGTTCATATGCTAGTGCCTCTTCCTGGATATATTCGTTTTCTCTAGCTCCCTGAATCGCTTGTTCGTATAATTTTTCTGCCTCAAGCAACTGACCTAAAACTCGCGCTTTTTCTGCCTCAACTAAATGATATTTATGCAGAAAATTCATAGGCGCATGACGCGCCCATTTGTGCATTTTTTCCTGGTTGCTGCTCACGTTAAGGAACAATACTTTTTGTTCTGAATCAGGAGCATGTGAATAAATTGCTAGTCGCACTAAGGAGTCGTAAAAGCAGAGCAATGGCATCGTTACTTGCCCTGGCGCACCTTTCAGATACCCCTGGGCCGCATTTGCACTCTTTAACGCTTGAGTAAACTGCCCAAATAGATAGCAGAGGATCAGCTTGTTGATGTAGAAATATTGAAATCCAAGAGAATCATTGTTTGCTAAATAGCGGTTCAATCCTTGTTGCTCATTGTAAGCAACGCCTTGTAAACAGCAGGGGTTATTAACCTGTCCTTGTAAGTTAAGCACTGCCTGCCAAAAGATTTGATGGTAATTTAAGCAAGTTTCCTGCTTTAATTGGGCGATGGCATGGCTGTAATTCTCCATCTCCTGTTCTAATTCTGTCAGTTCTAATCCACTGAAATATAAATACTCACATTTTTGGTAAGCCGCTAAACCTGCAAATCCGAAATCTCCGGTTTCTACTCCGCTGGAGTAACCTTCCTGCAATAGGGATGCAATCTCCCTAAAATGAGACTTTCCAAAGCTGATGCCTTCCGCAACAATTAGAAAGGTTTTACTTTTAAGTTCTTTTGCATTCAGCCGTTCCACAAGGTTTAGGGCGAGTTGACCCAACTGATGAGCTTTCTCTACATCCTGAGTTGCTGCGGTGATAACGACTCCATAACAAGAATAGGCAACCGCAGAAGTGGGTGCATTGCCATATTGAATCGATAACTTGACTTGCTCACATGCCATCAGCCAAAACAGTGCAGGTGCAGCCTGAAAGGCAGGAGAAGCGATATTTGAAATAATCCGCATGGCTGCCAATCTACTGGTATCTGTCATTAAAGGTAAATGCACTAAATCTTGAATATTCCTTCCTTGCAGAACTTCTTCTGTTTCTGAAAGTGCTTGTTGAATCTGCAATTCTGTGGGCAATTCTGGCAGGTTCAGCCCTAATTTTGCCAATACTTGCAACCCGACTTTAATTGCGTCTAACTTGTGAGTTTGTGCTACATAGGTTTTGATTGTGACCTCATGAACTTTCACTTTATCTAAAATGGTTCTGGCTTCTTGTAGAACAATAGCAACCCATTGCTCCATCGCCAGAAAGTCACCGGATAGATAGGCAGTTTCTGCCGCTTCTTCATGGAGAACCAAACTGAGGTCATACTGATGTTGCCAACTATCAGTTGCGAGTAACTCGATACCTGCGATCGCATACTTCAAAGCTGCACTATAGGCAGTAGCCGCTTTGGCTTTTTGGGCTGCCATTAAGTTTAGTCTGGCAATGCTGTTTCGTTCCTGCTCAGAGACGACGAGATCAATCGCTAAGTTGAGATGATCCAAAATTTTAAACAGCCGCTTTGATAACTCCTCTGGCAACGTTTTTTCAAGCAGATTGCGACCGATTTGAAGATGAACCACCTGTTTGTGCGATTCATCGATTAGGACATAAGCAGCTTGCTGGACGCGATCGTGCAAGAACTTATACTCTTGAATTAACAACTTTTCATCTAATTCAGATCGTGGTTGAATTAATCCAACTTGTATGGCTGCTAGTAAATCTTGAAAAACCGTTTCAGGTGGTTTATCACAAACAATCGATAGAGTATCTAAATTAAATTCAGCGCCGACGCAAGCAGCTAGCCGAAGAATTTGCTGTGTATTCTCTGGCAATTTCTTCAACTTGTGAAGCATCAACTCGACAACATTATCAGTGATATCTTGGGCTTGGATCTGAGCTATGTTCCACTGCCACCCTCCTTTACTAAGGGGAGCAACTGCCGTCGGCTCTGCCGACTTGTTCGCTCTTAGCATTCCCGCAGGGTAGCATCTGGCGTGGAATTGAGGGGGGTCAAAGGCCAATAAATTTTCGCTATACAGCATTCTCAAAAATTCATTGACGAAGAACGGATTGCCCTCAGTTTTACGTAAAACTAACTCAGCTAAGGGACGAACGGTATTTGCATTCCGATGTAGCGTCTCGGCAATCAACTGACCCAACGGTTCCAGAGTTAATGGTGTTAGGATAATTTCCTGAAGCACTGCACCTTGTTTTCGCAGTCTCTCTAGCATTAATGCTAATGGATGCGTTGGTTTCACTTCATTATCTCGATAAGCTCCAATCAAAAATAGTGATTGGGCTTGCTCATCCAGCAGCATCAACTCGATTAAATTCAGCGTTGCTGAGTCTATCCATTGCAAATCATCTAAGAATATCACCAGGGGATGTGACTCTGAACAAAACACCCGCACAAATTGCCCAAAAATCCGATGAAAGCGATTTTGAGCTTCAGTTGCTCCAACTTCCGGTAAAGGCGGCTGCTTGCCAACAATCAATTCAACTTCCGGGATCACATCAACAATGAGTTGTCCGTTGCTTCCCAACGCCGTTAGCAGGCGCGATCGCCACTGTTGCACTTCTTCGTCTGGTTCACTGAGCAATTGCTGCACCAATTTTTGCAGAGCATCTGCGATCGCGCTGTAGGGAATATTGCACTGAAATTGATCGAATTTACCAGAAATAAAATAGCCACGCTTTTGGGTGATTGGTCTATAAATTTCCTGCACTAACGCAGATTTACCAATTCCAGCATAGCCAGATACCAACATCATTTCGACTTGGAATTTTGAATTGCCCGGTTGTTCCCTATGTTCCGAATTATTTGATAAAGCAGCGACGCGATTTGACTCTGAACACTTTAAGAGATTGTCCTTCCCTGCGGGAGGCTGCGCCAACGGACACGCTATGCGATCAAATGCCGCCAGTAACATTGCAACTTCCTTGTCCCGCCCATAAAGTTTTTGGGGAATTTGAAACCGATCGCAAACGTCTTGAAGCGCCAGTTGAATGCTAAAGATTTGACCGATTTCTTCTAATTGTTCAGCACAGATTTCTAAATCCGCTTTGATGCCCCAGGCACTTTGATAGCGATTTTCAGCATTTTTCGCCATCAGTTTGAGAATGATATCTGAAACTGGCTTGGGAATCGTTGTATTTATTTCATTAGGCGGAATAGCATGTTTGGCAATATGGCAATGGACTAGCTCCAGCACGTCTGTGGTGGGAAATGGTAGTTGTCCAGTGAGCAGTTCGTAAAATGTCACACCAAGGGAGTAAAAATCGGTGCGGTAATCGAGCAAACGGTTCATCCGCCCTGTTTGCTCTGGAGATAGGTAGGCGAGTGTTCCTTCTAAAAGATGAGGATTTTTAAAAGTCGGATTCGTGCGGTTAAATTGGGTGGCAATCCCAAAGTCAATAATTTTGACAACGCCAGTATCCAGATTGAGAACTATATTTCCAGGGTTGATATCTTTATGAATGATATTGGCTGTATGGATTTTTCCTAGAATATCGCAAACAGCGATCGCAATACTCAAAAATTGGGATAAAGGCATGGGGCAGAAGATATCTGGGCGCTTGTGCATCCATTGCTCTAGGGACTCTCCCCCAAAATCTTCTAAGAGAATCACCAGAGTGCGTTGATAGTCTTGCTGACTGTATGCCTTCACCACTCCCTCCAAGTTGAGAGAACGGATAATTTTATATTCCTGTCTGTAGCGGGTTAGTTCTTGGGGAGAGGGATAATCAAGCTTAAGCATTTTTACGACGATCGCTACTCCATCATCTCTGATGCCCCGATACACTAGAGAATTGGAACTTTCGTAGATATTGTCTTGGATGTTAATACCAGGTAGAGCAATCATAGGGTAACTCTCAAGACTATAATCTGGCATACCTCAAACTATACAGCAATCCAGCTATCTACATTCTTCATCTTCTGAAATCCTATTTGGTTTTGTTCATTTCTAGCCAGTTGCAGAGCCTTAACTGAACTCTGTTGAGTGCTGTATCAATTATGTAGAGGGGTTCTACAGCACTCAATTAAACAACTGGCATAGCTGGATGTCAAGAAGCGGGAAGTTTTATCTTTTCCCTCGTACAACTTCTTCACTGTCCCGTTGTGTTGATAACTCCATTGAAACTGCAACCCAAAGATATTGGATGCCAAATTGCCAAAATTGTTCAGGGTGTTATCTTTCCCCGTATTCAGACTCCAGAACATTCAACAATTTCTCTTCGACAGCCGTCAAATAAGGCCGATTCAGCTTTCCCAACGACTGCAACAGATTTTTGACTGTCTCCTCAAGCGAATCGGAATACACCCGACTGATGCAATCACCTACGGTGGGCGGTTACGCCATCGCAAATCACCTGCATCTGCTCACAGTCGGCAGGTAAGTAATCGTAAGACTTCAGATGCTGCAACCCAACACCGTACTCGCCATTCCACATTCTCACACTGCAACTAAAGTCATTCACTGCGCTGACAATTGCCCAACAGCCACCTTTGCCTCTGAGTTCCGGGTTGTCTTTGACTACGATTTGGCACACTTCGCCGATTTGGTAGGTATTGGGTACTTTGGTTCGCTCCATGACGTGCTGCACAACATCTTTGACGATTCTACCAGTGGGAACTTTGCCACCAGCTTCTTGAACTGCGGTTTGCCACACTTCTTGCTGTTGCTGCGGTTCCAGTTTGGTCATCGGTCGAACTTGCCCCTCGCTGGTAGGCAAGATTTGTACCTGATCGGAGTGGACTGTAGGAGGATCATCTTCAATTTCATTTTGTGTCCAAATTGGACACATTTTGATCAAATTATCTACAACTCCAGCAGCTTCAATTAATCTGTAAGGATGACGACGTTCAAACCCAAACCTGTCCTTGCAATACTCTTCAAAGGTTGAATGCGTCGAACGGTACAGCCGGCGATCCCGCAATTCTGCCAGTGCCTTACCCGCCTCAAAAAACGCTCTTTCCACACGGCGCTCTAGGTGAAGGCGATCGCGCTGTTCTTCCTCTGTCAACTCTGGAATTTCGATAGCAGTAACCATAATCGTTGCTGTAGCTAGATTTTCCTCAACAGAGATATCCTCGTTTGCAGAGTTAACAGGTGTTTTTGAATCACTCTTTGCGGTAGAGGTGGCTTTGTTGGTTATAGAAGGTGGTTTAGGCGTTATTCCACCTCTAGCTGAACAGTGCTGGAACGAATATCGAGTTGTGCCATGATAGAGGTGCAACTATATTGATATTTGTTCCCCAAACCTTTTACTGAGGTTGGGGTTTTTCGTGAGCTTGTTTAGATATATTTCCATCTGTTGAACCTGTGATCGCTGAGTTGTTTTTCAACTTGTGCGACTACGATGCCTGAAAACTCCTTTGAAGGCGTAAAAATTCCATAGGTGTAATATTAAGCAAATAAAATTTTGGAGGCCGCCCCTTTTAGAGGGCGATTAATTCTCATAGCGCTCAGTAAGGTTGATTATGTATCGATTAGATGTTTCCCTTCTGATAGCTTGATTTTATGAAAAGTAGGCATTGTTATCTACAACCACTGTCTCATTAGCTTTTACATTTCAGCTTTAATCTAGCCCAGAAACCTAATGATCATGCCAGCATATTAATTGCTTCACCTACAATTGCGCTCACGCGGCATTGTCACCTCCAAACTCTTTCACCTTTGTGCTTTTCCACTCAATCAGGACTTTGCCTTTTAAAGCAGCAAGTATATCCATAAAAGTTTCCAGCGTTGGGTTTCCTTGATCAGATATAGTAAATTAAGGCTGCCAAGTCTGACCGTAAATATACGAATCATTAGATTTGGACAATTTAGTCAATTTTGAACCGTCCGGATTGCTCACATACAATATACTTTGACCATCTGGTTTTTTCTTCGTTTTTTCTGTCTTAATAAAAGCAATTTTTTTACCATCTAACGACCAATTTAAACTGCTAATTTCCGATGGGAGTAATTGCGAAGCTAACTGAGTAAGCTTGAGTCGCTCAATACTAATCGTATAAAGCTTTTTTTGAGAATAATCTCCGCTTGCAAAAGCGATCACCTTACTATTCGGTGACCACTGTAATTCACTATATTCACCTGGTTTATAAGTCAATTTTTTGACAGTCTTTTTGTTGACATCAAGTACAAAAATATCTAATTTTTCACCAGAGTAATCTCTACCTTGGTTATGATAATAAGCAAGCTGAGTTCCATCATGTGACCATGATATGATCCCAGAATAAGCTGTTTTTTGAGATTCGTCGGATAGATTGGTCAGTGTTTTATTCTTGACATTGAGTAGATAAATCGGTTGATTATTGTCTTTTCCTGATGAGATTGCAATCTGGTTTCCATCAGGCGACCAAATCACTTGGCTAGGATAATCATCTCCGGGAGTGTTAGTTAACTCTGTCAAATTAGAGCCATCTGTATTCATTTGCCAGATACTTTTATTTTTGAAGAATACTACCTGTTGCCCATTAGGTGACAGATATAAAGAAGATGAGATTTCTGTTTTTTGCGAAATACCTCCTATCTCCCATCTTTGAATCAGTTTAGTTCCTTGTGTACCAGTTGTATCACTTAAATAAAGAGATACGCTACCTGGATCATCAACAGTACTACCATCGCAAGATTCTTTAATGGCAAGTTTTTGGCCATTTAATAACCACTGAATTTCAATGTTAGAAGCTTTGCAGCCAAACCCAGAGAATATTTTAGTTAGTTTGGAACCATCTGCATTCATTGTGTAAACATCAACCCCATCATTAATAAAAGCTAGCCTTTTACCATTTTCCAACCAAACGATTGTGGAATAGACATTCAGCTTTTTGGTAAGCTGGCGGCGGGCTGAACCGTTAGTTTTGATGGTATAAATATTACTTTCATACTTCGGGATTTCCTTCGTAGCCACAAAAGTCAGCCTGTTGTCTTGAGAAACTTTAGGTGCAGCAATTACGGCATTGCTGAAGTTGAAAATTGTAGTTGAGAGTAAACCGAGTAGGATAAGTACTAAAAATTTGATTAAACGCATCATAGTTATGAAAAATCCGAACATTTTTAGTTTGAAAATTGAGAATAACCGAACAATGTAAGTTAATTTATTTAGTTGCAAAGCTTTATTTACTAGCCAAAAACTTAGCTAATGAAAAACTATTACTATCTCTTCCTCGGGAGTATTTAGTAGCACTAGATAACAAAATTAAACGATAATTTAAATTTCCACCATGTGTCCATAAAAGATTCACCAGATTAACAAAAGCTCTCGCAGAACATAAAGGTGTAGCATTAAAGTGCAAGTGGGTCACACCTTCTACCGGAATTGTAAAACTAATAAAACGCACTGCTGACAAAAGCATCTCTAAGCGATCGCTATAATTAGTCTCAATAGGTAGAGTAATTAACTCACAAGGACGTTCTCTCCCCCGGTAGTGGTGAAGCGATCGCAATTGGATTGCCTGTGCGATCGGCAAGGCAAACTACTAGTTGCAGCAGCCTGCTATCATCACTGACAATCCGATACTATCCTGGCTTAGATTTTGCAGTTTTGTCTACAGCTTATCTATGTTATTCTCTAGTGTGGTAAAACTTACTAGAGAAGACGACTCTCTAAATTAGCCAAGTAACCCTTGGGATCTCTGCGAAATCGATATTGTTCAATTCTGGCTTTATGGTGTTTTTTCAGTTGAAAGCGTAATTCGAGCCAAGTATGAATATCAACTTGTGCTAAATCAGATGCGGTAAAAGAATGAAGTTTAGTAGCGATTGCACAGGCAAGTTTGACAGAACCACGAATAACGAGGGATGAGGGGGCAACTTTACGACCAGTACAACGACGTTGATGATGACGTAGCATACCAAAAGCATGTTCTAAGTCATTATTAGTTCTGGGAAAATCTTCAATTTCATAACAATGAAAAAGTCCAGACCAGTAGTTATGAGTGGTTTTTATAAAGTTATCGATTGCGGTACTAAGTGTACCAGCTTTCTGCTTTTGTTGGCACATTTCTGTTAATAGTTCCTGATAACTTTGTTTAACTCCAGCAGCATCAAGACCTATTTTATTATTGAGAATATTACTAGCTTGTATCTTCCCACTGATATGCAACTATAACAGGTGAAAATAAAGATGCAGCCGCAGATAACCCCTTAGCTATCAGGTGTTTTAAGTTGACTAAAGGTGCTGGTAAAGCACTTTTTTTTCCATCCGTTCTAAACTTTGCTCTATTAGCGTCAAATTTTCTTGTAACTTTAATCCAGATGCCTCTAATGGTGGATGACCATCATTGGTTATAGAACTACGCACTGCCGAGCAATAATCTTCAATAATAGTCGCCAAATCCTTATCTTCATTGACAACACTACGTTCAATGTCTTGTAGTCCTCTAACCTTTTTTTTTAATTCCTTTTTTGCATGTCGATCCGCTCACATTTTAGGACAAACTGATGCGATCGCTCATACAATTGCTCATTGGAATATGCTGAAGCTCGCCTGGAAACAAAGGGATTTTCAGGAGATTACTGCACAACTATTATCAACGCTCCTGGCAATACCCTTGACACTTTTGTATGGAACAAAGAGATACCTTAGAGTAGGTAAAGCCAATGTTAACGACTCAGAAAAAATGTCTATTCCAGAAGATATTCAACAAATACTGAATCAGTAGTTTTGCGGCTTTAGTACTTTAAAAACAAACCCACTATTCAGCAGTGTTTCAACAACTATCCTTTTAACTATCCATTTGGTTAGGGATGAATGTGAACTTCCGCGCAACTGTGAAAGTACATAGGGCTTACACAAAATATCTCTCAAACTCCGCCAGTTGCTACAATTCGGGGAACCGCAAGGGCGCACTGGCTTCTCTGTGCCTCTGCGGTAGCCTGCGGCAAGCCGAAGCATCTACGTTATTCCGTAACTAATGCGTAAGTCTCGATCAAAAGGCTGAAAAAGCGGTTAAAAGCCGAATGAAAAATAGATTTGCAATATTTAAGCATGATTGCTCACTAATGGTAAGATTTGCTGAAATTATCTTGTGTACATTTGTAACTTTATGTCAGAAAGTGCTAGATAATAGTAAATCCAGAAGCGCAGTGATTTGTTGTGATTGTCTTTCTGACTTGCGATAGGTCAACCAAATCTGATTAGCCACTGCTTTGGTGGGTTGGAGTACCAAATTTAATCGACCGTCGGCAATCCATTCACGACACAGGTAATCGGGTAAAACACTGTAGCCTAGCCCATGAGCGATCGCCGCCCGAATACTCCGCAAATCTGGAATCACAAACTGAGGATTGACATCTAAGCGCCAACCAAATACAACTCTCCAGAATCTACGAATAATTGGCAGTTCGTCACTGTAGGCAATCCAAGGTTGCTGAGTCAGCCATGTGCTTAGGGATGATAAATCAGCCTGAACAATGGGAATTTCCCTCTCTGGCGGTCCCACTAGCCAAAAGTTCTCTTCAAAAATAAGTTGATATTCTAATTCTGATTTGGCAATTTTTTGTGTGGCAATGACACCATCTAACTGGTTGTTTAAAAGTTGTTCAATTAACTCTTGAGCTAACCCAAATCTAATTGAAAATAGCGTATTTTGAGTTTTGATGCGGCTTAAAATCTGTTCAACGAAGAATTCTTGAGGTGTTCCCAGGCGAATCAAGAGTGACGCATTTTCTAAACCAGCGTTCATAGAAACAGATTCTAGGGCTTCAATCGCTGAGGCAATGCGATTATATAATCGCTTCCCCGCTTCAGTGGGTAACATCCGGCGAGGCATTCGTTGAAATAGTAGTCCGCCAAGAGCAGATTCTAAAGCAGTGATGTGTTGACTCACAGCAGGTTGTGTCAGATGTAATACCTGTGCAGCACCCGATACAGTTCCCACCCGATAGACTTCAATGAAGCTGCGATACCACTCAAAACTAACCATAAATTTATTTATAGGAAGACCTAACTTTTATAATTTGTATTTTAGACAAGTTGCTTTTAGTATGGAATTAAGTGAAATTGCTCATGTCCAAAGTCTTTTATTCATCTTGATTAGGAGGGATTTTATGTCTGCAAAAGTTCTTATTGTCTTAACAAGTCATGACCAACTTGGTAATACAGGCAAACCAACTGGGTTTTACTTATCTGAAGTGAGCCATCCAGTTGCCGTATTTAATCATGCAGGGTTCACAGTTAGTTATGTAAGTCCCAAAGGTGGTAAAGCGCCTATGATTGGTGTGGATCTAGATGATCCGATCAATAAAGCATTTCTAAACAATCTTGAAAACGTAGCTCAAATTGAAAACACACTCTGCCCAGAACAGATTGATCCTGCACAATTTGACACTATTTTTTATGCAGGTGGACATGGGACAATGTGGGATTTCCCCAATAATTCGGAGATTGCCAACATTGCAGCTACTATTTATGAGCAAGGCGGTGTTGTAGGTGCTGTTTGTCATGGGCCAGCAGGTTTAGTCAACCTGAAATTGTCTGACGGTACATATCTAGTAGCAGATAAAGAGATTTCTTGCTTCACAAATGAAGAAGAAGCAGCCGTCGGATTATCTGATGTCGTGCCATTTTTACTAGCTCCAAAATTGATTGAGCAGGGTGCAACCCACACGAAAGCAGCAAACTTTGAAAAACACGTAGTTGTGAGCGATCGCTTAGTGACTGGACAAAATCCTGCATCTGCCACTGGGGTTGCCGAAGCAATTGTGAAGCTACTCACACCAGTAGCTGTCTAAATTAAGCCAAAAAATAACACTCATCTCTCTTGATTGCAGATTTAAAGAATGTTTAACCTCAAAACAAGTTTGACAGTTTTATTTGCAGGCGTAAGCCTTACAGGCTGTCTTGGAGCCAATGCTCAAAGACAGCCTGTAATAAGCAATACTCCTAATAAAATTCTCATCGTTTTAACCAACCATGAGCAACTGGGGAATACAGGTAAGAAAACAGGCTTCTATCTCGATGAAGCTGCTCATCCCCATGCAGTGTTCACTCAAGCGGGATTTGAGGTAGAGTTTGCTAGTCCCACAGGAGAAGCAGCCCCGATAGATCCAAATAGCTACAAACTTAACGATCCTCTCAATAAACAGTTTGTCAATAATCCCAAAGTTATGGCCAAAGTGAAAGACACTTTGTCTCCTGAAGAAATCAAGCCATCTGAATACAAAGCCATCTTTTTTGCAGGTGGACATGGCACTATGTGGGATTTTCCGGACAATAAAAAACTTGCTCAACTAACGGCAGCCATTTATGAACAAGGCGGCGTTGTTGGTGCAGTATGTCACGGTCCTGCTGGACTTGTGAATGTTCAGCTATCTAACGGAGCATATCTCGTCGCTAATAAGACAGTAGCAGCCTTCACCAATGAAGAAGAAGAAGCCGTCGGACTCACAAAAACCATGCCATTTTTGCTAGAGTCAAAACTCATAGAACGTGGAGCCAAACATACCGAAGCCCGAAATTTTCAAGCCCATATTGTAGTTAGCGATCGCTTAGTAACTGGACAAAATCCCGCTTCAGCAATCGGTGTTGCTGAAGATATAGTTCAGCTTTTAAAGTAAAAGACACATTACTCATTTGCTCATCAAATGTAGAGCGACAAATTATTGACCAGAGCCACAGATTGTTTGCTGGTGTTCACCGCTTCTATGAACGTTGCTGAACTGAGCGCAGCCGACGCTCCAGAAAGCGGCGTTCGCTATAATTTGTTACCAGCATGAGGGCTAGGGCGTAGCTCTGTGCGGCTTCTTGGGAGGCTCCAATGCGGCGTAGTAGCTCGGCACGTACGGGGTGGAATAAATGGTAGCCATCAAGTTGGGGAATAAGCCTATTGATGAGTCCAAGCGCTGTCTGAGGACTGTCTACCATTGAGATTGCCACCGCGCGGTTGAGCGACACGATCGGCGAGGGCTGCAAGCGTGCTAGTAAATTGTATAGGCAGACAATCTGCAACCAGTCCGTTAGGGGTGCCTGTAACGCCTGACAATGTAGTGCCGCTAGGGTTATGGAAATATCACTACAGGGAGATGGGTATGAAGTTATTTTTGAGGATTATCAACTGAGTGAATCTAAGCAACCAAATTGTCTCGAGCAAGAGCATTATATCCGATGGGATACTACCAACGCACTTTACCGCCTCTGTGGATTGGAGTGGCGATCGCCTTAATTGCCTTTATTGCCATTGGCATTGCTGAAGGCGGATTAGGCGTTCTGCTGCCCTCTATAGTGTCCACATATAACTTGACTCCAGCCACCGTTACGCTGCTGTTTGTGAGTCAAATTAGCGGCTACATTCTGGCAGCATTCACCAGCAGTCTGGTGAGTAACCGTCTAGGGTTAGCGCAAATGCTATTGATTGCTGCGGTTGTGCTGACAATGGCGCTGGTAATTTACGCGACCTCACCTTACTGGTTGTTTATGGTTGCTGCCGGGTCAGTGTTGGGATTGGGTATTGGGCTGATTGATGCAGGGATCAATACCTACATTGTGCAAGATTCGCGCAGTGCAAATATGATTGGTTTACTCCATGCTTTCTATGGCATTGGCGCATTATCTGGGCCCGCAATCGCCACTACTTTGCTATCACTTGGCATGAACTGGCGGCAGGTTTATTGGGTATTAGCCGGCATCGTCAGCCTATTGATTGTAAGTGTCCTGGGTGCGATAATTTCTCGCTACACACCAATGACGCTACGGGTATCGACATCAAATACAACTGCCTTAGAAAATTTGGGGCGATCGCTCCAAAATCCAGTAGTAGTGCTAACTGGGTTACTCCTGATGGTTTATGTTGGTATAGAATCTTGCATCGGCAACTGGGCATACACTGTGCAATCCGTCGCTCGCCAAACTCCCGAATTGATTGCTGGTTACAGCGTTAGTGCCTACTGGCTAGGATTAACATTAGGACGTTTCATCTTAGGTTATTTCTTGCAATGGCTTGGTCCAGTCCGTACAATCAGTATGTCGCTGAGTCTTCTAATGATTGGATTGCTTGCTTGGTGGCAACTTCGGGATCAATGGATTAGCTTACCGTTAATTGGCTTTGCATTGGCAGCAATCTTTCCCGCCACCATCTGGTTAATACCTCAACGATTACCAGATGCCTTGGTTCCTGCGGCTGTTAGCTTTGCCACCAGCATCGCCAGTTTTGGAGCAGCGATCATACCCACTGGAGCAGGCTGGGTTGCAAGTCGGGCAAGTTTAGAAATTATTCCAATGTTGATGCTGCCATTGGCGCTCGTAATGGTGGGCTTACATTGCTGGCTAGTGCAACATTCGGTAACAGGCAAGTAAGGTATTCATGCAGTGATTGGCAGAGTTTACAGTTTAGGCATAAGCCTTGAAAAAAGATACCAGCCGTTAAATATTTCTCCATTGTGGCTTGGGATCACTGCATCTGTATAGCAAGGGTTGATTTGAAACGGCTATAACAATTAAATTAAAATAGTGAGCGCACAAGTTTTCTAGCTTTCCCATCACTTTTAGATGTCACATATATTTCGCCCTGTTCATCACCACCAAATCGGACATCGCTACGTGTGCTACCAACGATTTTGAGGAAAGAAGTTTCTTGTGCGCCGTCAAAAAGCTTAAGTTCTTTGATTTTTTCTTGTTTATTATTTATAAGTTGATCCACAGGTACATGAAAAAACGCCCATCATTACCGAAGTCAGCAAAAATATAGAGGGTGTTTAAAAAGTTATAGGTTGAGTAAAAAAAGCTGAGAAATTAACATTTGCTATATTATTTCCGTCTTTTATAAATAAAAATTGTTATTTTTACATCTTTTAAGGGAAAAATAAATTGGCTAAAGGCTGTGTTGCAACCCTCATGGGTCATCAACTACAGCCTTTCACATTTTCCGCCATATATTTGTACTTGATTTTATGGAAGAGTACGTGGGTACGCAGCAACAAGCGTTTAGAAATCGCTTATTAAGTAAAAGTAGATTTCTAACTTTAGCAGTGATTTTTACACTACTGGGTGCAGGTTGTACTAAAAATATATTTAGCAAGCATCAGTCTATTTTAAATAGTGCAGTCAGTAGCAATAATCATTTATCTATCTTAAAAATTGGGGTGCTACCCACCCAAAGTCGCACAGAACAAGAACGGATGGTTAAACCCCTAGACGATTACTTAGAAAAATCCTTGGGAAGGCAAGTTGATTTCCAGATTGCTAACAATTATCAGGAAATCGTTGATTGGTTGGTACAAGGTAAACTCGATATAGCTTATTTAGGGCCAGTTACCTATCTTGAAGCCATAGAGAAGGGCGCTAAAGTTGAACCTTTAGTTGCTCCTATCGATAAACATACAGGGCAACCTTGGTATCGCTCATGCATTATAGTCAAGGCAGACAGCCCGATAAAAACTATCAAAGACCTCAAAGGCAAGCGCGTTGCTTTTGTAGATAAATCATCCACTTCTGGGTATTTGATGGCAGCAGCAACTTTAAAAAAACTAAAAATTAATCCTAATCGAGATTTTGCTCAAGTCATTTTTGCAGGTAGCCATAGTAAGAGTATGGGAGCATTAGAAAATGGCATTGCTGATGCCTCTGTCACTAATATTTCCTCCTATTTAAAACGGCAAAAAATTGGTAAGCTCACACATGAAAACTCCAGAGTTATATGGAAATCTGCGCCTATACCCCATTCCCCCATAGTAATTTCTCAAAAACTATCTCCTGAGTTAATTCAACAATTGAAACAAGCTTTTATTAGTAGCCCAGATGGTATTGAAGATATTGTCGGAACTGAGTCAGCCGGATACACCCTAGTTATTGCTTCCGATTACGCACCAATTCAAGAACTCCGTCAAGAACTAAATTTAATTTCCACTTCGGCAAAATGAAAATTTCTACAAAGTATTTTACAGCTTCCGCTATCACTGTTGGATTTATAATAGCCATCCTCGTTGGTAACACTATACTCATTCAGCAGGTTAAACAAAACATCCGCAAGAAAAGCGAGCGAAGTGCAGAAACAGTCAAAGTTGCATTGCAAGCAGAAAATGCTTTGAAGTCGGAAATTATAAAACTCAAAGATGTAGTTTTATTAAAAGCTGAACTTACAGACATAGAAAAGTCTTCAACGAAGTTTATCAAATTTCTAGATAGGTTAGAGATTTTACTGCAAAATACTCCGGAAATTGCTGTAATTCGTCGCCGTCACCAATTTCTCAGACAAATGACAAATCAGCTAACTAAATCAAATTCTAGTACAATCTATCTTGCAGATTCTCAGCAGTATTTTCGTGCCATTAATTCTTTTAACCGAGATATTGATTTGTTCCTTTCTCAGATGGTTGAACGTGCTTCTCAGGAAAATATTATTGTGGAAGCAGAGTTAGAAAGTCTATACCAATTGCAGAGAAATATTTCCTTTGGAGTTGTGTGTGTGATTCTAATTCTATTTGTTGGGAAATTCGTGTTAGTTTGGCGGCCAACAGTTAAAAATTTACATAAGTTACAAGTTGGCACAACAGAAATTGCCGCCGGAAATCTCAACTACCGTTTAAATATTGGCACAGGTGATGAGATAGAAGACTTGGCTAAAGCATTTAATTACATGGCAATGAAATTAACAGAATCTCGTGAAGCATTATTAAAAAACACAGAATTGACTGCGATGAATCAACGTTTAGAAGTCGAAATCACTGAACGTAAACAGGCAGAATTAGAACTTCAGCAAACTTTCATGGAACTCCAAAATACGCAATCGCAATTGATTCAAACAGAGAAAATGTCTGGTTTGGGCCAATTAGTAGCTGGGGTGGCACATGAAATTAATAACCCAGTTAGCTTTATTTACGGTAACATTATTCATGCTTATGAATATTCTCAAGAACTGCTGGAGTTAATCAGGTTATATCAAGATTATTTTCCTGAGCCTGGAGAGAATATTCAAGAAAAAATTAAAGATATGGATTTAGAGTTTGTGTTAGATGATTTACCAAAAACTCTAATTTCTATGAAAATAGGGGCGCAAAGAATTCAAGAAATTGTTTTGTCTTTACGCAACTTCTCCCGATTGGATGAAGCAGATATGAAAGAAGTTAATATTCACGAAGGGATTGAAAGTACACTGCTGATTTTGCAGAATCGGCTCAAAACGAAGCCAGAACAAGCAATTGAGATAATTAAGGAGTATGGAAATTTACCTTTAGTAGAGTGTTATCCTGGGCAGTTAAATCAAGTATTTATGAACATTATTAATAATGCAATTGATGCTTTAGACAATTATAATTGTGAGCGAACAGCAAGCTGCATTACGCGATCGCTACAAGCAATTCAGACTAATGCCGCTCAAATTATCATTAGTACCGCCGTGACTAACGATAATCGTGTGGTGGTAGGAATTGCAGATAATGGGTCAGGGATGACTGAACAGACCAAGCAAAAGCTGTTTGACCCCTTTTTCACCACTAAACCTGTTGGTCAAGGTACAGGCTTAGGTTTATCTATTAGCTATCAGATTATTGTCCAGAAGCACTCTGGTGTTTTGCGTTGTGAGTCAGAACTAGGTCAAGGCACTAAGTTTTGGATTGAAATTCCTCTGCATCAGCAGCAACAACAAACAGCACTCTCAGCGGAAATAGAAAAGCAAGCGGCGATCGCCTGAAAATTTACAAATTTACCTTTTCTCCCTACTCGCATATTTTACCTATCTTGTTAACGTGAGTTTGACGACTAGAAAACGGCAAGAAGCTTGCTAGATATGAAATATGAGAAACTGAGCAGGTGTTGCGATGGCACAAAGCGTCCGCTCTCTTGCGATCGCCATTTGCAAGCAAAGGCTAAAAATGCTTTTAAAAACCTCAAAGTAAGAAACTTTAGAACTTAGGTTTTTACTTAGGTTGCCACAATGGAGTGATATCAAGGTTTTCAGCAGCAGATACGGCATTTCTAACCTATTTAGTACGGTTTACACCCCTTTAATTTATGTAAAGGTATCGTAACATTTATTTATATAAGGTAATATTTGCTTACATAAGCAAACCCAAATAAAAGAGTAGGTAATAAAAGCTATGAACCAACCCATTGAATTATCTTTAGAACAAGAATTTAGCCTTAGAACTTTCTCTGATCAAGTGCAGCAGATGTCCCGTGAACAAGCTCAAGAGTTTTTGCTGATGCTGTATAAGCAGATGATGATAAGGGAAAAGACTTACCAAGAATTGCTCAAACATCAGTGGGAAGTTGGTTCAGGCTCAATATTGGGTTAAAACAAACTTGCGAAGTGACTTTAAGCGATGGACAAGATAACGAAGCCCTGCCATTTGCGCTAGTAGTTTATGGGAAGTCATGCCTGTTGCATATTCCACTGGCATCCTGTCTTCAGGTGATAACGGGTTGCCAGAAATTCTCGTCCCAGTGTCAAATGATAGTGCATCCGCAGTCGAGGATATCAGGCATCGTCATCCTTATGTAGGATAGAAAACCAGCGTCCGCAATTCAATACTTTCTCTAGCTGGGGCATCTGGTGAGCTTGTTGGGTCATCAAACCCAGTATGAGCAGCAAACCTCGCCCGTCAATAGCTGAGTCAAAGCACTTAAACAATAGTACCTCCGAGGGTTGCATTTGGGGAAAGTAAAACCATTGATTGCCCCACGTTTTCCAGTTTCCCAATTAATGCGAATCAGAAAAGCGGTCATCTCATCGGTCTGGAGAATCTTTTCCTTGATACGTTGGGCATTAGTTTCGGCGTAACCAAATGGAGAACGTGGGACTACCCAAACGTACATGGGAACATCGGGACGATACCGCCATAATTGCTGGGCGCATTCTGTAGCTTCAGTTGAGCGTGCGTGGAAATCTACAACTTTGCGCTGCTGTTTTTCCCCTCGTACTAATAGGCTCGACGATCCCCTGAGCGATATTCGTTATTTTGCCTTGGGTGATGCTCATGAAATGACACCTCTAGGGTTTAAGGGACTTGTTTTGATCGGCTTAAATAGTGACACGCACAATGAGATCGTTGAAGTCTTTATCTCCGCCACCTCGTAAATCCTCAAAGCCGAATGTATTGTTACCGAGGAGGCGAATATGATCGGCTTGATCAGAATTTGCTCCAAGGTAGGCGAAATATACCTGATCCAACTTTTGACCATTAACCACCTCGTTTACCGAAGCATTTGCAATTAAGAAAGGAGCAAAAATAGAGCCACCTACAAACTGTCCTGATAAGGTTGCTGTTTGTTGGTTTTTTACACTTAAGTCAATTCCTGTGATGTAATTATTTACCGCTGCTTGAGCGTAACCTGTTCCGCCCGGCAGAATGTCTACCGTACCATCGCCATTAGTATCAATTCCACCATTCTGATCTACCACGCGATAGAACCCAACAAGATTGTCGAAAGCTGCTTCACGGTTGACGGTAAATAAAGTACTAACTTGCCCTGTCAAAGAGCGCAAATCTAGCACCTCACTCTGCCCTTGCAAAACTGATCCTGCTGAGGCACTCTGGCTAACCGTCTTAACATCCAGCACTATATCATTAAAGTCATTGTTACCACTGTTGGGACTATCTTCAAAGCCAAAGGTGAAATTACTGGAAGTAGCACTAGAAATACGTACCGAAGTCTGGCTACTCAAAAAGACGCTGTTAGCAGAAATCTTTCCGGCTCGCAATTCATCAAGGCTACCGTTTTGAATCAATAAAGTGGAGAAGCGTGCATTTGACCCAAAATCTAAAATACTTGATAGTTCACCACCAAAGCCATTAGGATTGTTACTAAGTGTGGCGAAGATGGTACGAGAACGAGCGATCGCAGCTTCAAGATAGCCTGTGGCATTAGGAGCAACACCATTGATTGTACCCAAATCGTCATCAACTGTGAAAGCAACGATCTCGTTGGCAAAGGTATTCTTTCGGCTGGATAATGAGAACTGCACAAAGCTTTGAAATTTGTTTGCGATGGAGATAATGGCGCTTCCGTTGGCAGCAAAGTTAGTCGCGATCGTGCCACCATTATTAATGGTAATGCCACCATCATCAATGGTAATGTTGCCACCATTATCATTGTCAGCAATGTTAAAGATAGCAGTGTCCTGTGCTGCTAAAACAGCTCCATTTGTAGGATTTTTTAAGGATAGTGTAACTGCCTCGTTACCTTCAGCCAGGCTGTCATCAGTAATATTTAAGGTGGCAGTGGCAGTAGTCTGGCCATCAGCAAAAGTCACAGTTACAGGTGTACCATTATAGTCAAAACCAGCGGTTGCTGTTCCACCTGTAGCAGCCAAATCTACAGTGAAAGCACCACTCGAACCACCTGTGCGAATTAAATCGAGCGCGATCGCTGTGTCATTCTCAGCAACATTATAAGTAGGTTTGCCAAACGCCACTGTGCCAGTAGGAGATTCTGCAACTGTCAAACCAGCTAAACTTGTACCAATGGGACCGAGCAATGTAGCAGCCCCTGTACCTAGTTCAATCGCATACAGATTAGTTACACCCCCAACGCTCAATGCTGCTACCCCCCGTCCTGAAGCTGCTGCATTTGATGCAGTAACTCGTACATTTGACGGAATATCAAAACCGCTAGCTTCAGTAAAGTCTAATGGAGCACCGTTGATAGTAACTGACAATTGAACTGTTTGGGTGCCATTGTTAGGCAGGTTCTGAATAAACAGGCTGTTGCTAGTTGGGTCTAGCGTGTATTGAGTTGTGGCAGTGGTTCCATTGAAACTGTTAGTGTAGGCAGTGGCGGAAATCCCTGTAGAACCGACAGGAAGTGCATTAATTACACCATCTGGGTTAATACCTGTTACTCCGGTATTTGCATCAACAGCAAGACCTGTAATTGGATTGAGGCGGAAGTTTAACCCAGTACTTGTAACGACACGGATACGATCAGCCGTTGGATTAAAGTCAAAGCCGAAACCTGTGTTAGCAGGGGGTAGATCAACAGGATTACCCGTAGCATCAACTAAGGCAATTTGCCCTGCTGACCCACCGACAATTGTTGCTGTTGCATTTGTTCCAGTTTGAGGGTCAATCAGGTACAGAGTGCCTGTATTAGCTGCATCGTTAATTGCCAGTCCATATAACTGCCCAGTAGCTGGACGTAGGTCAATGCCTACTAGGATCTCACCTGCCGTTACACCAGTAATCGCGGCGGTTGTTACTGTTCCAGAACTGGCACTATTGAACCGAAGGAGTTGAGTACCATCGGCAGTCAATCCAATCAAAGGTATGCCAGCAGAAACCACTTCGTTTTGCAGTGCAAACCCTTGAACTGGATCTGTGCCTGCACCCACCGTTCCGATCAGTGTGGCAGCACCTGTAGAAAGTTCAATTGCATAAAGTCCGGTTGTACTACCGACTGTGAGAACCGCAAATGCCTGTCCAGTGGCTGGAGTATTTGATGCTGAAACATTGACACCAGATGGGATATCAAAACCATTGACACTAGTAAAGTCTAGAGGAGTGCCATTTAAGGTAACTACCAATGGCGATGTCTGGGTGCCATTATTGGGTGGATTCTGAATGAATAGTGTATTACTGACTGAATCCAGTGTGTATTGTGTGGTCGTTGTAACGTTGGGAGCGCTGTTTGTATAGGCAGTGGCATTGACTGTAGTGGTACCACCATTGATCAAACCATCAGGATTCACACCCATTATGGATGAGTTACCATCGATCGCCGCCCCAGTATTGGGATTAACGCGAAAGTTTAGTCCATTGGAGGTAACAATGCGGAGGCGATCAACTGTTGGATTGAAATCTATTCCAAAGTCGGGGCCTGTAATTGGAACAGGGTTACCGACACCATCAACAAATTGCCCTAATGTCCCAATCGCAACAGCTAACCCAGTTTGGATACTAATGGCATAAAGCTGGGCATTGCCCATACCATCGCTAGCGATTCCGTAGAGTTTGCCGTTTTGGGGACGGAAGTCAATACCTACTAAATTCTGCCCTGCTACCAGTCCGGTAATGGGGATATTAGCGTTAAGGTTATCGGGGTTAGAAGTATCAAACGAGATCAGAGTGTTATTACTGAGAACATATGCTGTTGTCATGTTTTAATTTTTCTACTTAATAATTTTTTGAATAAACTTTGACTCAGCCGTCTGGGTTGAGGATTTGATAAAAATCCATATCGATTGCCGTTGCATTTCTTGAATAGAAGTCCAAGTTTTTTAGACTTAGCTACGTGTTACCCAGAGCTAAACAGCCTCGGGGAACTATTTTTATAAATGCTTACTTACTTAAGAGTAAGGATTACAAGTGCCGATGTACACAGTAAAACTACGATAACAAACGAAAATACAAAATATCGTACCAGTAAAATTACTGAAAAATTAGCAGAAGTGCTTATTTTTGCCATTGGGGTGCTTAGGCAATACTTCTAGGTTAAGGACAAAAGCAGGGTAAAGTGATAATTCTTCTCCAAGAAGTGCGATCGCAATCGGGGTCAGTTTTTCCGAAATACTGACATTTAGATAATTTTTGATAACGTGCCTGTACTGAAGAGCCAGGGCTTTAAACTCCACCATCTTCTCGTCATATCCCCGTAACTGAACGTCTGGTGTAAGAAACCGCAACAGATTTAGATTTTCCATTAACAGTACAGCAGGTAATAGTTGCCCCTTGTTAAAATCTGGTTTCCAAATCGAATTCTCTCCAGCTTCTAACTGCGCTTTTGCTCGTTTGGCATCACGATTCGTCAAAAACTCTCGTCCCAGCCTCAAATAGTAGTGCATTCGCAGTTGGGGATACCACCCATCGTCATCTTTCTCGGCCAACTCAGGGGTCACGTCAATTTCATAGCGACGGGATAATTTCGTCTTATGCTGCTGGTGTCGTTCAGTTTTCGTTTTCGTCCGCTTATCTTACAGCTTCTTCAATTCGGTTGGGGAGAGTTCATCAGAATTAGCGATGCCAAATGCGGGCTACGCCTACGCTTCACACTCAGTAGTATACAATTGCTCACTTGCCGCTTTAACGGACTCGATTATAGCCCCGCTCTCATCATCGTCGGCATCCGAGGCATCGATAACGGTGTACCCATCCTCGACCAAACCCGCAAGCACAGATTCTCTATAGCGCCGCATTTCTACATTAATTACAGAACCACTTTTGCCCCAAGTCTGCAATGACTCCGGCTGAAAGTTCTGATCAACATAGCTCAAATCGTCATTATCCGCCGCCGATAACAGCGCAATGTTCGCTTGTGTGGCTACGTGTTGACTTCTGATCAATCCTCCGATGAATCAGCAACAGATTCGCTGTCAATTCGCAGAATCCGTAAATGTAGGAATTTGGGACGGAACCGTTCTTCAAGTGCTTGGGTCTCCCCATTTGGAAAGAGCTTTCTGAGCAGAGCAGCATAGTAGATGATGCCCACCTTTGCAATGAGATTTTTCGGGGTACTGCGGTGTTCTTTCCTCTTTGCACCGATGACCTCAGCCCCTGTGCTCCTTCTACCCCCCAAGCTTGTGAGAAATGCGGAACTGGCAAATTCTCAGACTATTTCTTTATGAAGCTGTGCCAATTTTTTTGGCTTCTTATTTCTTCCTTTGTTTGCGTCCTACCTTGCAGGAAGCATCGTTTCTTTAAAAATTGTTAGAGAAACTTTATCAAATCCTTGCACAAAAGGCTCTCCACTGCCATATCACCCTGGAAATTAACAGAACTCTACTACGAATCTCCATAAATTTTTGGCGATTGTTGTAATAAATGCGACCTATTTCAGAATATTTACTGAAGTTACTCCCTCACATAAAGGTTAGTTTTAATACATGAGTTCCCAAGGCTCAGTTACACCATGTACAACAAGTTCGACTAAGTTGTTACATTAGTTCCCTTAAGTAAGGGGTAAACCTACTAAAGTTTCAACCAATTCAACTTTGACCACTCAACAAACGCAGAGAAGACAGGAAATGTCTCCGGCTTTGCGTTGTTTATTGCTGAGAACTTACTACCAATTCCCCTTACACATATTCGGAGTAAAACAATGGCTGGCAAAACATACTACGTTTCTGGAACAGGTAATGACAAAAATGATGGCTCGAACGAGAAAGCCGCATTTCGTACCCTCCAAAAAGCTGGGGACTTGGTAGCCGCAGGTGATACCGTCTATGTGATGAATGGTACTTACACAAATCCTTATGCAAACATTTTAAGTATCGCGAATAAACATGGTAGTGCCAATGCGCCGATTACTTTTAAAGCATTGTCAGGGCACAACCCAGTTTTAGCTACAGGTAAACATAATTGGAATGCCATTTCAATCACGGGTTCTTCTTATATTGATATTGAAGGTTTGACTCTCAAAGGTGCGCGAGACAAAATCACACTAGCTTACGCGCTCAAAGAAAAGACAAATCTAAACAATCCCGCTACCTCTGGGAATGGCATCAACATTACTTATAGTCAAGAAAATTCCAAAAGCAGATCGCATCACATCACAATTGAAGGCAATAACGTTTCTAATTTTCCCGGTGGTGGAATTGCAGCCATTGAAGCAGATTACATTACCGTAAAAGATAACGTCGTTTCTGGAAACTCTTGGTACTCACCTTTTGGGACTCAAGGAATTTCGGTGTTGCACCTGTGGAATTCTGATCAAAATACCAAAGGTTACAAAGTAGTTATTGAAGGCAATACTGTTTTTAACAATAAGCAATTGGTTCCTTACCATGTCGTAGGAAAAATTACTGAAGGGCATGGCGTAATGGTTGACCGTGCCTATATCGGTAACGATTCCTATAAAGGAAAAATCCTAATCAGCGATAATCTCATCTACAAGAATGGTGGCTCAGGTATCCAGCTTTTCAGAGCGGATAATCCCATAGATGTCTTGCACAACACGACCTACAAAAACTCTCAAGTTTTGACAACAGGTGAAATATTCATTAACAAAGCCAATGACGTAGATGTTGAAGACAGTATCTTTTTCGGGAAAGGTGGACAAGCCATTAACCCCATCTCCAAATCTACAGGTTTCTCTTTTGAAGATAACCTTGTTTACAACGGCAGTTTCAAAAATACAGGAAGCGGAAGCGGTAACATCATTGGGCAAGACCCTTTATTTGTTAACCCAGCAAGCGGTAACTTTGATTTACAAGCCTTAAGCCCTGCAATTATAGGAGGAACAACATTAGGAATTATTGATTAGATGGCAATAAGATTCCCTAGCGATCGCATAGTCAAATTTTAGCTCCGAAATAGTTTTGCCTACTAGAACTGTTTATCAGTCATACACAGCGGGTATGGACGCGACAACAGATACTAGACAAGATTTGGGAAGAAGATTTTCTTAGAGATACTAAAACAGTTGATGTTCACATTCGATGGTTGCGTGAGAAGTTAGAGGTAGATCCAAGTCGTCCTGAATACATTGTGACTGTAAGAGGTTTTGGTTATCGATTTGGATAAAACCAATACTACATTCCATCTTGTTGAAAGAGTAAAGTTCAGTACCAGCGCCAAATCTAAAACTTTCAGGGATGCCTGGCGATTACTTGGAATAATTTCAACTGCTGTTTTATAAAACTCATGAAAACAGGGATTAAGATGCGGCAAAAGTTATCATAATCTGCGGCAGCGCTATTAAAAGCTTCTTGAATGTTCATGAGCAATTTCAACAGATGTGTGGAGCATCACGCTCTTCTGAAAGCCTTTTGGATCAGAATTAAAAGCATTCCAATTCCTACAAACACCAGCGCCAAAATGTGACTTACTGGAGAAGCGAAAGCAAGCAGAAAGAGATTGAACAGCAACGCGATCGCCGGAACTATATAGGGAATCCGAAACCCGTTAGTTTCAGGTTCTCGGCGTTTTATGAGTAGCAGCGAGAGGTTGACAAGACAAAACATTGCCAGAATCAAGGTGGCGGTGGTTCCTGCTAAAAATTGCAGCGTTCCAGAAAGCGCCAGAAAAATGGCAATTGGTAAAATGACCAGCAGCGTTCGATAAGGCGTAGCTCTGCGTCGATGTAATTTCCCTAACCAAGCTGGTAGCAGTCCTTCACGTGACATCCCAAACAACAGCCGCGATGCCGTGACAAAATTTAGCAGCGCCGTATTAAGTACAGCAAATAGAGCAATAATTGTAAAAATGACCTGGGGAAAATTAGGCTGCGCTCGACGAACTACATCAAGTAAAGGAGCACCTGAAGCAGCAAGCTCGGAGGGATTGAGTACCCCAATAGCAAGCCAGGAGACGAGTATATAAACTGTACCTGCGATCGCCAAGGCAAGTAAGATCGCTCTTGGCACGTTACGTTCGGGATTTTCAACTTCCTCCGCAACATTGACAATATCTTCAAATCCAATAAAGGCATAGAAAGCCAGTGCCGCTCCCTGAACAACTGCGTTCCAATCTGTGGCTGGCTCGTTAGGGACAGCAGCAGCATTAGCCGCACCACCACCGCTCAAAAACAAAGTTGAAACCAAAATTACAATCAAAAGGCCGGAAACCTCAACAAATGTGCAAAAAATATTCAGAGCCGACGACTCCTTCATGCCTCTGAAATTGACAAATGCCAGCACCGAAAAAAGTGCTAGGATAATTAGCCAAGCTGGAATCGCTGGTGCAAAAGCGTTGAGATAGCCAGCAAATGCTTTCGAGAGCGTCGCCATTGAAACCAAACATGTACAAAACATTAACCAGCCGACCAATATTGAGAGCCAGTCAGTGCGAAATGCCCTGTGAACAAAGCAGGCAACTCCACCGCTTTGTGGAAATCGGCTGCCCAGTTCGGCGTAACTTAAAGCCGTGAATGCCGCCACAATCATAGCAGTCAAAAACGAAGCCCAAACCAAAGTGCCAGAAAGTCCGGCAATTTTTCCGATTACCGCATAAATTCCCGCACCCAAAATGTCACCCACTCCGTAGATCACTAGAGTTGGTAATCCAAAGACTCGCTTGAGCGAATCTGCTTCTAGTTCATTTGTTTTCATATAACGCCTGAGGGTTTTTTACTTAAATGCTAACTTTTTAAACATCTTTATTCTGGTGATGAAAGCTATTTCTTGTCGTTAGTAATAGTATTGTCTCATCGATCATTGCTTTAACTATTACAGTGCCGACTTGCAAAACTTATTAGTGACTGATCGAGACAAAGAAATTGTTATGAGGGCGCTATTAGATAATCAGGGTTAGCGCGTCTCAAACCCTATTGACAGGGGGATTATGGCAGAGGGTCTGAGTTTGAGAAAGCCGCAGCCAACACAGAAAGCATGTAGCGATCGTTCATAGCTGCTCGCCGTGATTTTTGGCG
>JAESFO010000422.1_pt1 | contig 40511 bp, 31 predicted proteins | sample 9269421 | NCBI WGS metagenome assembly JAESFO01 (sample SAMN14502839, study PRJNA617101) | algae metagenome | isolation source: Nostoc desertorum CM1-VF14 and co-occurring heterotrophs from rocky... | place: USA: Clark Mountains, San Bernardino, California | collected 2000-06-05 | reverse complement strand
AAGCAATGGCCTGCTCCGCTACGCCCTACGGGCTCCGCTGCGCAGCCCATTGCTTCAACCGCGCTCATGCGCAAAACAACCGCCCGGCTCTAATCCCAGCTGGAGGAAAGCTGGGGGTCACGTCAGCTGAAGGAAATCCTTGCCGTCGCCAGTAAGAATCTACTGCCACCGAGTGCGGGCTTGTTCGCAGAGAGCGCGGCATCGGCGCGCATGGTGTCTAAAGCCATCTCCAAAGGAGCCGCAGCGATGAACAAATCAACGGCTTTTTAGGCCCCTATTGCTCGGGCGTCCGGCGTCTTTCGAGGCGAACCTGAGCGGAGAAGAGGTAGCCCTGACCATGGACGGTCTGGATCGGAGCCGGCGAGTCGGCTGCGCTCTCGATCTTACGCCGCAGCCGCCGCACGACGGCATCGAGATTCTTGTCGCCGGCTCGATCATGCGCATAGCCCATTTCGTTGCGCAATTCGGCGCGCGAGACGACTCCTCCCAAATGGATCAACAAGCAGTTGAGGAACCGTGTCTCGACAGCGCTCAGCTTTACGCATCTGCCATTGGGCGCCTGCAGCCTCCAATTCACTGGGTCGAAGAACCACCATAGGGTCGGAGCGAAGGGTCGCCCCTTGTCGCTCATGAGACGGCGCAGTAGGTTTAATACGCCTTGGACCAGCTCCTCGCCGTCCACCGGCTTGACTAGATGCAGATCGGCACCGTTTCGATACGAAGTAATCCGATCAGGTGCCTCGTTTCGCTCACTGAGTGCGACGATACCGATATTGTCCTTGTTCGATAGCCAGGACAGGATTTCCAATCCTGCGCCCCCAGGCAGATCGGCATCAATCAATGCAATGTCGTAACCTGCTGCCGCCATTCCGCGATAGAATTCCAGGGGCGATCCAGCTTCTTCGACCTCGAAGCCTACATTCTCGAGCCTCGCCCGCGCTGCACTACGGGCCTCTGAATCCGCTTCGAGAATGATGATACGCATACGATTCCCAGATATCTCGATGGGCCCCTAAGGGAGTTAGGGCTGGCTTAGGCTTTGTCTGGCCGAATGTTTGCGGAATCCCTAATCAATGGAGGCGCCAACCAGCTGAAGGCTTAGCGCTCTTGACGTGACTCTCTGATTTTTTGGCGTGCTGAAGGAGGCCGAGGCTGGCGCCAAGGCAGCGGCCGCGGAACGTGCCGGACTGGCAGGTCGCGGACTCGAGGCCGCAGAACTCGAGGAACTGGCGATGATGGCTGAAGCGGCGAAGGTCGCCTGCTCGGTCAAGATCGTAAGGGGGTTGATCGGACCGATGCCGGGGATCTTGCGCAGCAGCTGGTAATCGACATGCGCGACGAGCCGGGCATGGGAAGGTCGCTCCATCTCGTCGCGCTGGTAGATGGGGCTGCGCCCTTGCGCGATGACCATACGGAACATGGTGATCGCGGCCGAGTTCGCTGGGCACCGGCAGCGCCGCCGAGCTGCAGGCGGTCTCGTAACACATCGTTGATCAGCCGAGCCTTGGAGACCTTGCGCCCGATCCGTGGCCTTGCCTGCGCTTAGAAGGCTTCCCGACGGAGCGCGGTGATGCTCGCCGGGGCCGGGAACCGCTCGATCAGCGCCAGGAACCAGTCCGACCGGCTATTGCCGGCGAAGCGGGCGATCTGGGGACAATAAAGCGGCAGATATGGGTCAGGATGCGATGACGCCCGTCCAATACTGCCTGGACACGCTCCCACAGCTGGATCGAGACCAGCGGCTCATGCGTCCCCTGGTACCGCTTGCCGAGCCAGTCGAACTGGCCGGTATAGATCCCGGACCGCAGGATCTTGTGCACGCTGCTGGTGCTGATCAGCTTGTCGCTCTTCGGGAATGTCATGCCTTCCGCGCGTGCGCGTTTGCCGGCCTGCTTGAGCGAGTACATGCCGGTCGAGAACCATTCGAATAGCTTGGCCACCGCCGGCCCGCTCTCGGGATCGACCTCGATCACCGGCTTGCCGTTCGGTCCCATGACGTTGCGATGACCGGTTGGCGCCATCGTCGGCCAGATGCCCTGCTCGGACTTCTCGAGCATACCCTTGCGCACCTCCTCTGAGAGGTTGCCGACGTAGTTCTTCGCCATCAGTACCTTGATGCTGTGGAGGATTTCTCGGACTATCGGGGTCGGGCGCGAGGACGATGCTCTCCTTCACAAAGTTTTTTCGAGATCGAGCTCGTCGTTGGTCACCCAGTGCCGGAGGTTCAGGTACGGGCGGTCGGTCTTCTCGACGAGCAGGGTCGCTGCCGCCGGATGACTCCGAAGATGGGCAATCATGGCATTGAAGTTCGTCCGCCCACTCGCCTCGGCGGTCTCTGTGTCGATATACTCGCGAACGATCTTCAGGCCCTGTTCGCTCGCATAGGCACGCAGCAGCTTGCGCTGGGGCGTTCGAGAAGCCCTCCCGCTCCTGCTCCTTCGAAGATGCGCGAGGCTAGAGGACGCCATTCTTGTTGCCTTGAGCGGATTGCCCACAAACCGGTCTCGATCTTTTCATAGCTGCCTCGCCAGTGACCTGCGATCAGAGGCCGCCGGTTATCCACACGGCTGAGCCTCGCGCTCGATCATTCTCGCGTCTGCTGAGCGAAAGACAAGCCCGCCCGGCTAGTCGGCGTCACCGCTCCAGCGGCCGGGCAGCGGAAGATCTCTGCGGATTTCGAGCAACCCCGCGGCGAATAACGTCGTGCTTTCATTGATCTCGCGCGCAGCCTCGTCAGTGAGCACCTCATCATAATAGGGCTGCCAGACTTCGATTGTCTCCGCGATCAGCTCCGGGGAATATCTCCGTTTCGGATGAGGTTCTCCGGCGCTTCCGACAGGAGCTTCCTTGTGGAGGCCCATGCTACTCGCCTGCACCGCCCAGCCTGCGGCGGCGCGCGAACTCGCGATCGCTCTCGAGAAAGGAGGCCAGCATCGCCGGGACGAGTTCCGCAACCGGCTCCGCACCGCCATAGACCTCGGCGTATAGCGCGGCATAGTCGCTCAGCGCCGCATGGAGGTCAGGCGAGACGGTCACCGTCAGCTTGATCGGCGTGCGATCCGGCAGCTTCGCCAGTTTCAGCGATGCCATCTCAACGTCCTCCCGCCCGATATGGAGCGAGGACGATGTCCTGGTGAACGAGTACCCGAAGCGGCCATCCGGGGCGGACTTTGACTGTGGGTGCTATCGTTAGATTCCTCGCGACGATCTGATCGCCGGCGCGGGCGCCGCTCTGCTGCGCCGATTCGCGCAGCGCGCGGACGAGCTCGCTTTCGCTGCCGCCGAGGCTCAGCTCCGTGCCGGCACCCAGCAACGTCGACAGTGCGACCCCCTTCAGCAGTTGCCAGCCATGAACGTCGACCTCATCCGCCAACCCGGCATATCCGGCGCTGTCCGTCGCGGGCATGTTGTCGATGCGGATCGAGCTGGCATCGGGCAGAACCACGCGTTGCCAGACGACCAGCGCGCGCTTCTGTTCCGGCGCAACCACGCTATCATAACGGCCGATCAGGCGGCTCCCCTGCGGGAGCAAAAGGAAACGTCCCGTCGCGCTGTCATAGACATTCTCGGTCACCTGAGCGGTGACGAAGCCGGGCAGATCCGAATTCAACCCGGTGATGAGGCTCGCAGCGATGATCGTCCCCGCGGCCAGCGTGTAGGGCGAGCTCGGCGGCATGAGACGATGCGGACTGAGGTCATCGTTTGCCTCCGTCCTGGTCATGGAGTCGATCTTGCGCTGTTGCGCTCCTGGATCGTGCGCGGCGCCGAGAGGGATTTTCGCCTCGTCCGCCTGCTGCATAGCCTCCGCTGGCGGTGCACCCGGAGCAACGGTTTCGGATGGCCGTGCGGGATTGGCGAGTGACACGAGAATGCCGGATTCGCGCGCACTTTTCTGCTCGGCCATGAGTCGCTGGCGCTCCGCTTCCGCAGCGTCCGCAGCGGCGTTCCTTTCTGCGGGCTCCGGCAGTGCCCCGCCTGCCTCCTGACGCCGCAGTATCGGGCGACCGAGGTCGCCAGGCAAGGGCGGCCCCAACCTGGGCAAATCACCATAGCTCTTGGGCGCACCTGCGAGCGCGTCACCGGGCGATCGGCTCGCGACGTCTTCTGTGTCATTTGCCCCAGCCACGATCTGTACCGTCGCGGGCCTGAGCGCGACCCAGGTGACTCCCACGATCGCGGTGGAGCCAAAAGCTGCGATGGCAATGATGACACCGCGGCGGAAGCGTACGACCCGCACGGGGCTGCCGCGCAGCACCAGACCGGGCGGATCTATCTTGGGCGGCGGCGCAATCGGCTCCTGGGCATCGTCGCTCATGACGCCCTTCCCCGCCCTGGCCGATCATCGCCGGTTCGGCTGATCCGCACAATCGACTGCTTCGTGCCGCCGAGCCGAAGTTCCGCGGCGGAGAACAGCCGGTCGACCACATAGAAGCGGCCCGACATGCGATAGTTCACGAGTTGCGTGTCGCCCTGCTCGCCAATCACGAACAACGGCGGCGCTTCGCCGACAGCGATGCCGGAGGGGAACTGGATGAACGTCTGCCTGCCGTCGTCGAACGCCCGGAGCGGTCGCCACGCCGGATCGTCTCCCGTGATGGCGTAGCCAAAATTCAGCTTCTCGATCGCAAGGCCTATAGCGGCCGGCTTGGCGGCCTCGGTGGCGGTCTCCTGACGCCGGATCGCGACGAGCTCGTCCTCGGCATAAGTCCAGGAAACGGCTGCCATTGCTGTCCTGGCCTTGCTTTCGAGCTGGAGGTGGTAGGCGCGCCGGTCGGTGGTGATGATGAGATTGGTGGACAGACCGGGTGCGAATGGCTTCACCAGAATATGGACGCGCTTGGTGTCGCCTGCCCCGCTCGTCGTGTCCCCGACCGTCCAGCGCGACGTGTCGCCGGCGGCGACCGAGATGATCCTTTCACCAGGCTGCAACGCGATGTCGGCCACCCGCTCCGGAGCGGCGATCAGGCGGTAAAGCACGCCCGGGTTGAAGGGATAGACCTGGACCGCGTTGACGAAGGCTTGGGCAACGGGTTCGCGAACCGCCCGGCGGTTGGCAGCGCGCACGCGCAGCTCGGCCGCCGACGGCGACGAAGGTCGGGCACGCGCTCGGGACGAGGACGGTGGGGCCGCGAGTTGGGAAGCCGCCGGTGGCGGCAAGGACACCGGACTGGAGGTCCCCGCCGGCACGGTTGCCGGCGCGGACGAAGGCGCGGACTGTAGCCCGATCGGCGCAGCGAGCGCGCTCGCTGCAAGCAGGACGCATTTCATAGTCTGGGCTCCACTGGAGGTTGCTGGACCGCGTTCAGGGTCGGATCGAGGGGCGAGCCGAGCGGCAGATTGTCGAGGACAGATTGCTGCGCCGGCGCGGGGGCGGGAATGGCAGGGCGGTCAGCTGGGGTATCCAGCTCGCGGCTCCAGTCGATCGCGTCGACGTAGAGGCCGAGCGGGTTCTTGCGCAGCGCGTCCGGGTCGCGCGGTGGCTTGAGCAATACCGTCACGATCGCCGTCCAGCGGGAGGTTCCCGCCAGGCTGCCGCGCTCATAGGCGCGCTCAAGCCATTTGACCTGGAAGCTCGACGCGGACGCGCGGACGACGCTGGTCACCTGGACCGACACCGTCTTTTCGCCGACCGCGCCGAACGGGTTGGAGGACCGCGCATATTCGTCGAGGAAGATCGCACCGCGCTTGGTGGCGAAGTCATAGGCCTGCAGCCAGCTTTCGCGCATCAGCACCGCGTCGAGCGAACGGGCGCGAACATTGGCGATGAACCGCGCAAGAAACCACGCAATCTGCGGATCGGCGGGCCGGTATTCGCGGTCCGCCGGCGCGATCGCGCGGGCCTCTCCCAGACTGTCCACCTCGACCACATATGGGACGACCCGGCTCTGCATCGATTGCCAGACAAGTGCGGCCGACAGGGCGGTGGTGAGGGTCAGGCCCCCAAATGCCATCAAGCGCCAGTTGCGCGCCTGCACGCGCGCGGACCCGATCCGATCGTCCCACAGCTGGCCTGCCCGCTGCCAGGGGGTGACCGGTTCGGGGGTTCGGCCATAACGCTGCACACTTCTCCTAAACTTCATCGATCATCCCTTTCCTTGATGTCGGGGGTCGCAGAGGCACCGCCGCGGTCGCCGTCCTTCAAAGTCTGGAGCGCGAGGTGGCGATGATGCCTGGCAGTCTGTTCCGAACGGAGCTGCCGCGCCCAGGCGGGCGTCGCGCCGCCGTCGGTGTCGGCCGGTTTTGCTGGCGCGGTGGCGGAACCGGAGCCACTGGTCGTCCCGGCATTCCACGCTGCAGCCCGGCCGCGCGCCGCAGCCTCGCACAGCCCAAGAGAGGAAGCCACCGCATGGCTGGCAGCGCCGCGCGCAGCGGTCACCATGCCGCCTAGACCGGCGCCGACGCTTCGGGAGCCGGACGTCTCCTGTCCGAGCTTCCAGGAAGTCGAGGCGGCGGAACCCATGCTCGTCGCGGCCCTTATGGCCCCAAGCCCCGCGCCGCCTGCCATCCGCGTCGCGCCGGCGATCGCGCTGCCGCCGACCATTGCACCGCCCGCAACCGCGGCAGCAGTACCGACCGCCGCGCCAGCCCCAAGCTGCGGAGCGCCCGCCACCAGGCCCGAGGCGATGGTTGGTCCGAATATGCCCAGCCCTAGAAGTGCCATACTGGCGAGGACGAGGCTCATCGCCTGCCCGAGGTCCGGCTCCTGGCCGTTCAGCGCCGCGACGAAATCGGAGAAGAAGCCGGACCCGATGCCGACCACGACGGCGAGCACCATCACCTTGATCCCCGAACTCACCACGGAACCGAGCACGCGCTCGGCGAGGAAGCTGGTGCGGTTCCAAAGCGCGAAGGGCACGAGAATGAACCCGGCGAGCGTCGTCAGTTTGAACTCGATGATCGTGATGAACATCTGGATCGCGAGGACGAAGAAGGCGCAGATCACGACCAACCAGGCGACCAGCAGCACGACGATCGTCAGGAAATTGTCGAAGAAGCTGGTGAAGCCCATCAGGTCGGAGACCTGCTCGAGCAATGGCCAGGCAGCCTCAAACCCGGTACCCGCCAGCCGCCCGGGCTGGAGCAGCTCCGCGTTGGTCATCGTCCCTCCTCCGGCGGTGAGGCCCGCGCGGGCAAAGGACTGGAAGATGATGTCGGCGAGCCGGGAGAAGCTGTTCAGGATGAACGCGAAGGCGCCGACATAGAGAGGGGGGTGGGCGGCGAAAAGCGACCAGAGAGGCCCGCCTCCAGCGGGCGGAGGCACCTGCAAGGCCGGAACGAAGTGGAGGACCGGCGCAGCCGGTTGCCGCCGCCTGCGGCGGGCCTAGACGGGAGCGCCGCCCATCCCCTTCCGGGGGCCGGCAACCACAACGTCGCCGCGCAAGCGGCGTCCGCATGCAGACGGGCGGCGCAGCCGCCTCGACAAAGGCGGGCCTGCCGGCAGAGCGCGCGGATCAGCGGCGTCGAACCGGGCTTCGAGCGACGGGCGGCAATTGTCGTCCGCGCCGAAACCGGGCGCGCCGCCCGCGCGCGCCGCCGGAGTGCCGCGGGGCCGCGGTCAAACGCCGCACCCTGCGCGGCGCAACGCGCCGCCAGTGTGCGTCCTCAGCCCCGCTCCATCCGCACCGGGGCGTTGTGGGGCCTCGCCCCGCTGATGGGGTACGGCGAAACCGAAGGGTTCACCGTCAGGGGAAGGCCTTGCCCTTCACCGCCCTTCGATCGTGTCGAGTAGTCGACGATTGCAATCTTGCCCCGGCGAGCGAGAATTTGATCGGTACAGCAACGACGGTAACCGAGGTGGAAGTCAGCGCGGCGCATTTGAGCCTCGGACTCATAAGTCGTGACCGGTATTGGGCGGTTAAGCGACTGTCTGCTTCGGTATCAAATCTTCGAATAGCGGACACTCGCATGGCTTTCTGGGCCAACTCGTTCAGATGATCATACCGCGCTTCAGCTGAATCAGCGTCACCGAACCGACCGCTGGCGCAAGGCCTATCGTCCAAGAAAATGCGCCACCAGCCGCATGTGGCAGGGGCTTGGCTTGGTGCGCGGATAGATTGATGCTGGTACCATCGGCAAGCCACCCCAGGAGGAAGTGTTGCAACGCCTAATTGCCTTTGGAACGCGGACACTGAAGGTGCTCGCCGCGTTGACGCTATCGCTGGCGATCGCGGTGCAGCCGTCTTCCGCTTCTTTCCGCTCTGCGGAGGGGATTGGGGAATTCGTTCGCGGAGAGCTCGCCAAGACCGAGATCGCCGGCGCATCGATCGCCGTCATTCATGATGGGCGGGTGGTCTGGTCGCGCGGCATTGGTGTGGCCGACAAAAGCTCTGGTCGTGCAGTCGATGAGAGGACCCTTTTTCAGGCGGCTTCGATCAGCAAGGCCTTTTCCGCTCTGGCTGCCCTCCACTTGGTCGAAGCCGGCAAGCTGTCCCTCGACGGAGACGTAAACGACATTCTTCAAGGCTGGAAGCTCCGGGACGCTGACGGAAAGCTTGTTGCGGGCGTTACCCTGCGGATGCTGCTCAGCCATACCGCCGGAACCAGCGTCAGCGGCTTGCGGGGATATAATCCGGGAGAGCCCGTTCCGACCCTGCCGCAGATCCTCGATGGTTTGGCTCCGGCGAATAACAGGGCAATTCGCGTAGTGACCCCGCCGGGAAGCGCGTGGCGCTATTCCGGAGGGGGTTACCTCGTGCTTCAGCAGCTGATCGAGCAGGTGACGGGCGAATCCATGGCGGACCACCTCAACAGGACATTGCTAAGACCTCTTGGAATGCGCGACAGCGTGTTTGCGCAGCCACTTCCCGCCACGCTACGGGCGCGCGCAGCGCGCGGTTACCTGGACGACGGGACGCCGGTTCCAGGCGGGGCGCGGACCTATCCCGAAACGGCAGCCGCCGCCCTTTGGACGACCGCTGGCGATCTCGCCAAGTTCGTTCTGGCGCTACAGCGAGGGGTGAACGGTCGCGCCGGCGGCCTGCTGTCGCAGCAGATGCTCAAGGCGGCATTACAAGATCAGCGCAATCATATGGGGTTAGGGCTCTTCCTTCAGAGCCAGGGGCCGTCGCTTCGCTTTCATCACGGCGGACGCAATCAAGGCTTCGACTCCGAAATGGTCGGTTATGCGGGTCAGGGCGATGGCGCAATCATTCTCGTGAACGCCAATGATTCAAGCGGCATGATCGATCGCATACTCCAGCATATCGGTGAATTGTACGACTGGCCCGACTATCCCCGTCCGTACTCCCCGCGACTATCCGACGGACCGGGCAGGGTGCCCGGCGATATCCAAGGCCACTATGAGAACCCAAACGGGCGCCTGATCACAATCTTGCAAGTACGAGGCGCAACCATGGTGCGCCAGGGTGTCGGCCGTGGCGCATATTACGATCGGTTGATCGGCGCAGGGACCGATCTCATCGCTCTCGACCATCCTGACACCTATCACGTGATACGTGATACAGCCGGAAGAGTGACTGCCGTCGAGCGCTCGAGAGCGGGTGATCCTGACAAGCGTCATTTTCCGCGGATCGGCAGCCTTGCCGAGCGCGCTGCGGTTGATCCCGATCCGCAGCTCACGGCGAGTGTCTTGGCCACGCTGCGGGAACTCGCCGTCGCGCGATCGTCGCCGCCGATTATGCCAAGTATCGCGAGTGGGTTCTCCCGAGACATCGGGACGCTTGTGTTGACAGGGCTGTCACCAATTTCGGGACTTCGGTTTGCCGGGGAGCAGGTCGTGGCGGCGCAATCGATCAACCGGCATGATACTCCAGTGATGCGTACCCGGACGTATCTGCTCGACGGGCCCGCCACATCCGGAGCGATCATCGTGTATTTCGACGCTGCCGATAGAATCTGCGACTATGACCTCGTGGAGAAATAAACGGGCCAGCTGGTACGCGCCATCCACATCATGCCTTCAAGGAACAGGCGGTTGCCCGCCTCCGACACAGATCAAGATAATCAGGCAAATGAGAGAAGGCGCGAGAAGGCCAAAATCAGAGACCTCGACGCTTGCTCCTCTGTCCATGAAATCGGAAAGCGCCTGTGTTCTCAAGAGGGCGTTGCCTGCCGGTCCGCTTCCTAGCGTCGCCAGTATGGCACTCCACTCCGCACCGCCCCTTAACTGCTACTGGGCAGATTGAAGCTATGAAGCGCACGCACCCGTTCACGTTTAACCACTCCGCTCGAGGATCTAGGCCGAAGAGCCTGTCGTCGCGAATGTCGCTCACGAAGGTCCTGCAGCCGGCCTGATTTGAATGGGTGCTCAGCGCGCCCCCGGGTGCGGCTATCGCTGGAACTGGCCGGCTCGGCGGCGATGCCTATCTAGGCTTCGTCTGCTGGAGCCGCGCCTTAGTACTCAGACGCGCGCGGGTGCGCGCGCCCTATTCCACAAGCCCGAGGATCCGCGACACTATTAAGCTGACCGCTACCATCGTGATCAGCGTGAAGACGATCCGGACCAGTGGGTCCGGATTGGGCGGGATTCGCTTTTCCCAGTCGCCGTGAAGCTTTTCGCCTGCCCTGGTCATTGACGGATCCTATCACCCACGGGCCCAACCGCACGGCCCTTTCATAATCTCGATTTGGGGCAACCAGGTTTAGCGCGGCATCTGCGGCCTCTTCGGACAGGCGATGTCTGATGTATATTCAGGGCCGTCGGAGGGGACATGAAGATAATCTTGGCCATCGCCGCCGCGGCAACGCTGACAGGCGGATCACTGCCGACGTGCGGAAATATCGTGAACACTACGGAGGCATATCAGCGCGGCTGCTGCTCGCATCACGGCGGTGTCTGTGGATGCAAGGGCGGTCGCAAGGTTTGCTGCGACAAGACGTTCAGCCCCACTTGCACCTGCTGAAGACATGGGACCGCCGCTTCGATGAGGCGATCCCATTTGTCCTCAGGTCGTCGGCGTGGTGGCCACTGCGGGCTCCGGGGTAGGCGCGGTGCTCGGAGCCGCAACCGGGACGGCCGGAGCCGCGCCCAGCGCCGTGACACCAGCGGGCAGCGCAACGGGCAGCGGCTCGGCGGTGAACGCCTTGAGTTCGCGGCCCTGCGGGATCCGCGCGCTCTTGCCGGTGACGAAGCCGGCGAACACTCCAGCGAGGATGACCCCGCCGACGGTCGCAACGGTATTGCCTTCCCCCTCCTGCCGGTACTTCCCCGTGACCGGGATGCGGCGGCCGTTGAGGTCGAGATAGCGCATCTCGATCTCCATCTTACCCGACTTGCCGAACGCACCCTTGCCGGTCTTCCAGGTCACCTCGCCAAAGGCGGGCGTCCCGCGCGGGATGACTACATAGTCGCCGATCGCGACGTCGTGCGTCAGCGTGAGCGCAAACTTGTGCCCGGCCTCGATGCGTCCGCCCTTGGTGGTCAGCTCCTCGTTCATGCTGAGCATGACCTCGGTATTGGGCGGAAGCGTGACTTGGCTGACAGCCGCGGGTCGCGCGACGGCCTGAATCGGCTCCGGATGAGCCGCTTCTACCGGAGCAGGCGCGGTCTGCGCAATGGCCGCGGACGCGACGGTGCACACCAGCGCACTGGCGAAATATGCCTTCATGATATCCCCCTATGTTGTGCTGCCCCCGCAGCATTCCCTTGGTTAACACAAGGGCAGCGTCTTTCAATATTCTTTCGGCGATACGGTCATCTTCTTACGAGCCGGTTGTATGAAAATAGAACATCGGCAACGTGCGCCGAAATTCCCAGTTGACTTGCCGCAGGTGATTTAGAGAAATGAACGTGCAATTCAGGGGGGCATGATGAAGAATATTTTGACGGTTGCTCTTGCCTTATCAGTTGCTGGCACGGCGCAGGCTCAGACTCTGGTGTCGGGTGCGCCAACCCCGGTGCACAGCTACGCGGAGGTCAAGGAGCTCAAGGTACCGGTCGTGGACGGCGACATCACCGACCGGCCCTATCGCGTCCTCGGCGACATCGGAGCTGGAGTTCGCAAGGCAACCCTGTTCAGCAAGTCACCCTCTCAGGAGAAGGTCTATCGTGAGCTCTGGGAGCGCGGGAAGAAGATGGGGGCCGATGCGGTGATCAACGCCGGCTATGGAGAAGCGCGCGTCACGGCGATAAGCTGGGGGTCGCGAAAGGCGACGGGTAAGGCGATCAAGTTCCTGACCGACGCAGAGATCGCCGCTCAGAACTCCGCCCCTGCCGCCACCCCGGCCTCCGCTGAAGCGCCCGCTCCAACCGAGCCGGAGGCTACGCCGAGCCCGTCGGCACGCTAGCTCTTGGGGAGAGGAAGTTCCAGCGCGTCCAGCTACCTTCGAGCCTGACGCGTTGGAGCGCCTGGAGCCAGAGCGCAAAGCTTACAGAAGCGACTCGTGACGTCGCTGATGCCATGTACGAGTGAGGCGCCATGCTTTCGATTCTCGCTTCCGTCGTCCTCTCCGGATGTGTCGCTACCGATGGAGACTCCATCCGCTGCGGCCGAGAGCGGATTCGCCTACTCGCGATTGACGCCCCTGAGATGAGCCGCTGCCAACCTGGCCGACGCTGCGCGTCCGCCGACCCGATCGCCTCGCGGGACAATCTGCGTCGACTGATTTCGGACAAGAGCATCCAGGTCGAGCGCGTTGGTCAGGATCGGTATGGACGGACGCTGGCGGTGGCGCAGATAGGGCGCGTAAACCTTTCCTGCGCGCAGCTCAGGGGCGGCTTCGCCGTTGAAGCTTTCTAGGGGTTGCGGCCGCTCCCCGATGCAGTCGAGGCCTGTTCCGGCCGCCATTACGTGTCGCCGCGATCGGACTACCTGGAGGCGAGGCACCGTCAAGGAGGCGGCGTGAGGCCGAACACGCGCTGTCCGGTCGAGAGACCAATCGTCCCATAAATCGAAAGCATAAATTGGGAGCGCAGCCAAGTGAGGTGCCCGAGCCCTGCCGGCGCATGCCACTCAGATCAGACCGGCAAACTTGCGGCGCTGCTCGTCGACTCTCGCACGCACCTGCTCGAGCTCGTGCACTTCGGTCGCCTTCAACAATGAATCCAATACCCGCGAGATGTGCGAACGCATGGCAGCGCGCGCTCCGTCCACATCCCTCGATCGCAGCGCATCGAGGATCTTCGCGTGCTCGTCTTCGCCGGGGACGACGCCCGCCTCATGGGCCTTGTCAGTCAACAGTCTGTACTGGGGCGAGCGGTCCCGAGTATCCCAGAGCATCTCCACCACCGCGTGCATGGCGCTGTTTCCAGTGACCTCCGCAATTCTGAGGTGAAACCGGCGGTCGGCGTCCTCGGACGCCAGGACATCCGCACTGTAATTGATCTCGTGCAGCAGCCGTTCCAAATCGTTCAGATCGTCGTCCCGGATGCGGGACGCGGCAAGAGCGCACGCCTCGCCTTCGATCGCGCGGCGCGCTTCGAGGAGTTCAAAAGGGCCGACGTCTGCGGTCGCCGCCTCGCCACCGCGAGGGCTCCGCGCCGTCACGAATACGCCGACGCCCTTGCGGACCTCGACAAGACCGTCGAGCTCGAGCGCGATCACCGCCTCTCGAATGGTCGGTCGCGATACGCCGTGCGCAAGTGCGAGTTCGCGCTCCGAGGGGAGGCGCTCCCCGAGCGCGAACTCTCCGCTCGCGATCCTGGCCGACACGTCCTTCGCGACGCGATCGTAGAGGCGAGGGTTTTCCGTCTTTGTCATGCCAGATTGATATTGCTGTCGTGCGGTTCGTGCAATGTCGGTGAAAAGTTGACATGTATCATGCTATCAGCCACATATCTGACCACGGTTTGGCCAGGCCAAGCCTCCCGAAACTTTGAGGGCGCCCATCCGGTGCCCCCCATTCTTTGCGTCAGTGTACACGGAAACGACCGGACGCATGGAGCAGCGCGAAGAACTGCAGCATCCCATTATAGTAGCGCCACTTTCCTGTCGGCGGCTCGAGGTCCCAGAGCGCCTTCACGAACGTTCGGCTGCGCGGCTGCGACGCGGCCAGCGATGCCGCGCCGTTGCTGGCGATCAATCCCGCCGAGCGTTCTGACGACAAGGGCGTCCCGTCGATCCGGTACTGATTGACGTAGCGATCGATGCCCTGGCTCTCGAAGAAGGCCTGAAGGCGGTCTGTTCGCACCACGGCGCGCTCATCCTTGCCCCACCAGTTGTAGTCAACCGCCCAGTTGACCGCCGTGCGATGCGCATCGAAACGGAAATCGCCATGACCGTTCGAGTGGACCGGCGCGCCATCAAAACCGGCATAGTCAGGGTTCAGCCCGGTCGTGGGATGGGCGGCGCGTTCGAAATATAGCCGGCTCGTTCGGGCGGCCTCTACCCAGAACGCACGGTCTTCGGCTTGGCGGCCCTTCCATCCCCGCGCCCATCGACCCCACAATTCATAGAAAGCCGGCAAATGATAGGAGGGGTCGCTGAAACCCGCCGCAGCGCCGATGGCGACGAAGACCACCTGCTTGTGCGTGCGGTTGAACATGTTGTGCACGCCCTCGATCACGCCACCGTTCATGTCCTCCTTGTGCAGCATTGCGTCGAGAATCGAGTTCGCGCTCGCCTCATAGTCGTAGATGCCCTTCCCGTTCCCCCACCTGTGCGATGCGAAGAACAGGGCCGTGGCGAAATATTCCTCTCCGTCCGATGCCGGCACTGTGTCGCGCGGACAGCCGGTGCGCGTGCATTGCCAGCGGAAATAGCCGGCGCGCGGGCCGTCCTTGTATCGCATGTGGGTAGCGGCCCAATTCCACAACGCGTCAAACTCGGCTTTGCGATCCATCTGGACCGCGATCATCATACCGTAGGACATGCCTTCGGAGCGGACGTCGTCGTTCCCCACATCAAGAATGTATGCGCTGGGGCCGTCAATTGTCGGCTCGGCGCGGTAGTAAACTGTAGCGTCCGCGTCCTTTCCGAAAAGCGAGTGCCAGTATGAGTCGAGCTTGGCGTCAATCTTCGCCTGCGAGATGCCGCTCTCGGCGAACAGATTGCGGTACTTGCCGCTGTCGACCGCACCCTGCGCAAGCGCTGGCGTACTCAAAAGGATCGCAAGCGGCGCCCACCCCCAGCGCTTTCGAAAGGCCATGGAACGCTCCCAAATCAGATCACCTCGTAGGTACTTGACCACCTTCTTGCAAGCTGGCCTGCCACTGGCTTGACAAGATGGCTGATAGCGCTACCATCTCCTAAATAGTCGGACAATTCGACATAAAAATACAGATGGGAGAGGAACATGGGGGTTTCACGTCATCGGCAATCCACACTCAAGATCGTCTTTCTAGGCGCCACAATGCTGGCCAGCGGCTCTGCACTGGCGCAAACCACCCAGCCACAGGCTCAGGGCTCCAGGTCAGGCAGGGTGCAACCGCAGACCTCGCCGACCAATGCTCCGACCGCTGACACCGCCCCGGCGGCCCAAACGTCCGACGAAGCGCAGGATACAATCACCGATCAGCAAACCGAGCAGATCGTGGTTACCGGCTACCGCCGCTCGCTGGAAGATTCGGCGAACGCCAAGAAGACCGCCACCAACTTCACCGATTCGATCTTCGCCGAGGACGTCGGCAAGTTCCCCGACCAGAACCTTGCCGAGTCGCTGCAGCGCCTGCCGGGGGTCGTCATCGATCGCGATCGTTCGGGCGAAGGCACGACCATCAACGTGCGCGGCCTCAGCGCCGGCTTCACGGTGACGACCATCAACGGTTTCGCCACCACGACCTCGGCCTATTCGGGCAACGAAGGTCGTGGCTCCGGTCTGGACGTGCTTCCCAACGAGCTGTTCCGCAGCCTGACGCTCAGCAAGTCCCCGCTGGCCAGCACGGTCGAGGGCGGCACCGCGGGCGTGGTCGACATGCAGCCGCTGCGCGCTTTCGATCGCGAGGGCTTCAACGTCAGCATCCAGGCCCAGGCCCAGTATCAGGACGCCAGCCGCACCACGACGCCCCGTGGGGCGGTGATCGTGAGCAACCGCTTCGACACCGACTATGGTGAGTTCGGAATCCTGGGAGCGCTGGCCTATGCCAAGCGCGATTACCGCGCGGAGAATTTCGACACCATCGGCTGGACGACGCTGGCGCTTGGCAATGCCTGCCCGAACAATGCCGCAGGCATCGCCAACGGCTGCAATTCAGGCCAGATACCCACCGGCGGCTACGGGCGCGGGGCCGGCGCCACGCTGACCACGGTGCCCGGCAACGTGCCTTCGGAGCTGGGCCTCGGGCCGCAGGGCTCGCCGCTGGTCCAATGTCTCGACCATGCGCCCGGCGGCACCTCCGGACTGAGCTGTCAGGATCTCAGCTTCGCCATCGTCCCGCGCCTGATGCGTGCCGAGCAGACGATCGGCACCCGCAGCCGTCTCGGCGGTCTGGTGAATTTCGAGTACCGGCCTTCTCCCGATCTGCGGATCCGGGGAGACGTCATGTTCAGCGACGTCAAGAACGAATTCCGTCAGCACCAGCTGATGATGACGGTGCGCAGCTACAACAACCAGATTCCGATAGACTTCAAGCTGAACGAAGACCGGGTGCTGACTTCCGGCACGTTCGCGAACACCTATTTTCTGAACCAGTCGGACTATGGCAACACCCCGTCCGACCTGCTCTATCGGTCGGGTGCGATCGAATGGGACGCCCGGCCGGACCTGCGCATTTCGGTCTCGGGCATGATGAACAACGCCCATCAGCGCAACGAAGCGATTCAGTACACGCTGCAGTCCGCGGCGCCCACGACGCCGCTCACGTTCAATCCGGCAGGATCGCCGCAGCCGGCGACCGTTCCCGGCGTGAACCTGACGCCCACGAACACCGGCCAGGTCGGCTATTACAATTACAATCCGGGCGATCTGACGCCGTCCATCGCGAGCAACATCGATCTTGCGACCTACGATCGCTATTACTGGAACGAAGGGCGCAACGGCATCACTTTGCAGGACCTCAGGCAGAAAGCGCTGCGGTTCGATGTCGCATGGGGGGACGCCAACTCGTTCCAGCTGACCCAAGGGTTCATGAAGAACGTGTTCGATCGCCGGATCACGTCGTGGGCGGGTGGCCAGATTGCAGTCTGCTTCACGCGTGGATATTGCGGCACGAACTGGACCTCGACCGAAGAGTCGCTGGTCCAGGCGATCCCCGATTCCGAACTGCCCAACTACATGGTGCCGCTACCGTCGATGGAGCTGTTCAAGGGAGCCCCCTTCGACGCCGGGTTCAATAATGGGTGGCTGGTTCCGGACTTCGACAAGATCGCAGAAAGGGTGAATCTCGACTACTTCCGTGATGGTATCAACCCGGGCGATACTGCCAGCAACTATCTCGGCTCGCTGGCGCGCCGCGACCTCTTCGAGGACACGACGGCAGCCTATATCATGGCCGATGGACGCCAGGAGATCTTCGGGAGAGAGCTGCGATTCAATGCCGGCGTGCGCTATGCGAAAACGCTCCAGCGGGCGAACGGCCGCGTTAACGACTTCATCCTGATCGGCGGAACGGGCCCGACCATTCGGGAATACTCGAACGAGTATGACAATGTCCTGCCCAGCGCCAACTTCGCCTATTTCCTGACCGACACCCTGCTAGTACGCGGAGCCGCCGCCAAGACTGTCACGGGCGTCAACCCTGCCGACCTCCTGCCGGGCTATTCCCTCGATCTGGATGCGACCACGTACGACCTCGGCAACCCGGAGCTGCAGCCTTTCACTGCCGACAACTTCGACGTCGGCATCGAATGGTATCCGCGCTCGCGCACCGTGCTTTCGTTCAACGCGTGGTGGAAGAAGATCTACAACTATCCTTACATCCTGCGGACGCAGCGGCCGTTCAGCAGCCTGGGCATCGACTTCAATCGCCTGACCACCCGTCAGCAGCAGGGCATCACCACCGCTGGCGGTCCTGAGAGCGCACTCCTTAACGTGCAGCAGCGCGACAATTCCGACCTGGTCATCAATCTGTCCGGGCAGGAATTCACCTGGGTGCAGCCGCTCGACTTCCTGGTGGAGGGAACGGGCTTCAACGTGAACGTCACCCATATCAGCCAGTCGCTGAGTGGTGATATGCCGCCGGGCCTCAACCCGAACGCCCTGTTGGCTGGCCTCGCACCCTGGACGTACAACGCCACGGCTTACTACGAGAACAAGCTGTTCCAGTTGCGCCTGTCGTTCGTCCATCGTGACGAAACGCTAGCCGCCGTCTGTCCGTGCGATAACATCCCCGGAGACCGGTACAACGTCGCGACGAATTATCTCGACGCACAGCTTTCGTTCCCGTTGCCGTTCTACCGCCAGGCCAGCCTGACGCTGCAGGCGCAGAACCTGATGCAGCAGGTGACGCTCTCGCGCTTCGATAAGCAGGAGGCGAGACCGTATAACGGCAGCTATGCGGGGCGCAACTTCGTGGTCGGATTGCGGGCAAACTTCTGATGTCCCGCTGAGCTATCGCGAGATGGCCGGCCACGTCGTGGTCGGCACGTTTCCACTCCAATGGAGCCCTCTGTTCGCATGCCACAAATGGAACGAGGCTCCTTGATCGACAATAATCAGACTTAAAGCCCGTGGCAGGAGAGGAGTGTCTACATCCATCATGAAATCGGCCCACGATTGCGCGACTGCGTCCCCGATCTGGCATCGCGGTGGCGGCGGCGAGTGCGCCGATCACATTTCGTGGACCGTAGTCGAACCTTTTCTGACCATCGTCCCCTCTCGGGGGGCGGGCCTGCCCGCCCCTCTCTTTTTAGACTGGTCAATCGCATTCCCGACACGCGGTGGCATGCGTCCCCGAGCCGCCTCGACGCAACGTAACCGTGCCTACGCAAAGAATCCCGTTAACCCATCATCCTGGAGAAATGGCGTGAAGCCGGTTTCCGCCCGAATCACCCTGTCGACCGTCATGGCTGCCATCGCATTGACTGCATCTCCGGTCGCGGCATGTGAACGTGAAGTGAGCGTATGCACAAAGGCGAAGCCGTCCTCCTTCGCGCTGATCGCGCGCCGGCAGGCGGCGCAGATAATCGTCGACCCTGACGCTAACAGCGCAGTGAAGGATGCAGCGAGCGCCTTCTCGGCCGACGTTGCGCGAGTAGCCGGAACTGCGGCTCTCGAGGTGCGCGCGGCGCCTGCGGTAGGCCAGGATGCGGTGGTAGTCGGGGTAATTGGAAGCAGCCCGCTGATAGACGACCTGATCCGGCGCCGCCTCCTCTCGGTCGGCGACATCACCGGCAAATGGGAAGCATTCCGACAGGTGGTCGTCGAGAACCCGTTCCCCGGCGTCCGCCGCGCACTCGTAATCGTCGGCTCCGACCGGCGCGGTGCGGTCTTCGGGATTTACGATCTTTCCGAGAAGATCGGCGTCTCCCCGTGGAACTGGTGGGCAGACGTGCCGGTGCGTCGGCAGTCGGACCTGTACATCACTGCTGGCTCCCGCGCTGACGCACCGAAGGTTCGGTATCGCGGAATATTCATCAATGATGAGGAGCCCGCCTTCGGGACCTGGGCCCGGCGCAAGTTCGGGGGCGTCAACGCCAAGGCCTACGCGCATGTCTTCGATCTCGTGCTTCGGCTGAAGGGCAATTACCTGTGGCCGGCGATGTGGGGGAAGTCGATCGGCGCAGACGACCCTCGAAGCATGCCCCTTGCGGATGCGAAGGGCGTCGTGCTCGGAACCTCACACCATGAGCCGATGACGCGCGCTCAGGCCGAATGGCATCGCAACAAGGAAGGCGGGGTCACCGGTGGGGCATGGGACTACACGACCAACGCCGCAAACCTGCGCACCTTCTGGCGGGGTGGAATCGAGCGCATGATGTCCAAGGGCGACGGCCATGGATATGAGCAGCTCGTCACCGTGGGCATGCGCGGGGACGGCGACGAGGCGATGAGCGAAGGCACCGCCGTCGATCTTCTGGAAAAAATCGTCGCGGATCAGCGAAGCATCATCACCGAGGTGACCAGGCGTCCGGCCGCCGACACGCCCCAGGTCTGGGCGCTCTACAAGGAAGTCCAGGATTATTACGACCGCGGCATGAAGGTGCCCGACGACGTCACGCTGCTTTTCGCGGACGACAACTGGGGTCAGATACGCCGTCTGCCGTCCGATCCGGCCCGCAAGGGCGGGGCCGGAGTCTACTATCATTTCGACTATGTCGGCGGCCCGCGCAACTACAAGTGGCTCAACACCAACCAGATCGAGAAAACCTGGCAGCAGATGGATCTCGCCTACCGCAACGGCGCGCGGTCGATCTGGATCGTGAACGTCGGGGACATCAAGCCGATGGAGTTCCCGATCGACTTCTTCCTGAAGATGGCATGGGATCCCGACGCCATGACGCCGCAGGCGCTTGCGGCCTTCCCGCGCGAATGGGCCGCTGCAAATTTCGGCGACGCGCTTGGCACTGCGATCGGCGATATCGTGAGCGACTATTCCCAACTCGCCGCCAGGCGGAAGCCCGAGCTGGTGAGCTGGGACAGCTACAACCTCAGAGGCGCGTCGCCGGACGCCCTCGATGGTGGCGAGTTCGGTGCGATCGTCGCCGAATGGGATGCACTGGCCAAACGCGTGGAGGCGGTGCGTGGCCGCCTCTCCCCTGACCAACGCGACGCATATTTCCAGCTCGTCGAATACCCCGTCGCGGCAATGACCAACCTTCACCACCTCTACTACGCCGTGGCCTGGAACCGGCGGCTGGTGGCGGCGAAGGACCGCCGCGCCAACGCGTTCGCCGAGCGCGCCGAGGCCGCCTTCGCGCATGATGCCGCGCTTACCGACGCCTATCACAAGCTGAACGGTGGCAAATGGGACGGCATGATGCTGCAAACGAAGTTCGGCTACGTCTCGTGGCGGGATCCGAAAACGGATGTGATGCCGGCGGTACAACGCATTCCGGGTGGGACGCCCCCCGTCCGCTTTCGGGCTGCCGATGGGCCGAACGGCGGGACATATGCCGCAATCGAGGCGACTGACTTCAAGCGAGCCTCCTCCGCCAAGGGCCTGACGTGGCAAGCGATACCGCGACTGGGCCGCACCGTCGGCGCCGTGGGCGCGTTCCCGCAAGGGAGTCCTTCGACAACATCAGCGGACGGGATCCGGCTCGAGTATGACGCGACACTGGCACACGGCGGCGAGGCCGTATTGCGTCTCTACATGGTTCCCGCGCTGGATACGCGTGGCAAGGACGGGCTCCGCATCGGCGTCTCGATCGATGACGGTCCCGTGCAGATGCTGACGATGAACCTGAAGGTCGACGGGCAGGATTGGTCACGGGCCGTGCGCGACAACGCCTTTCCCTTGGAAGCGCGCGTGGGACAGCTCAGCGCGGGATCGCACACGATCAAGCTGTGGAGGATCGACGACAACATGCTCGTGCAGAAGCTCGTGCTCTACACCGGCGAACTCCCGGCGAGCTATCTCGGCCCTCCTTCGAGCCGTCCAGGTCGATGATCGCAGCAGAGCCTGCATGTCGGCGGAACATGGCCGCGCCGGGCGCGGGCGGCCGCTCACGATCGCACTCGCCCAGCGGCCCGAGGTGAGTCCCATTTCAAGATCAACGGAGGGGTTATGCGTGAATTTTTTGGCGTGACGGCAATGGCAACACTGCTGATTTCTGCGCCTCCCGTGCTCGCGCAGCGAGACGACGCGGTCACCATCTCAATCGAGGCGGATAAGCCCGGAGCGAAGATCGATCGCAACATTTTCGGCCAGTTCGCCGAACATCTCGGTTCGGGCATCTACGGGGGCATCTGGGTCGGCCCCGACTCATCGATCCCCAATGTGCGGGGCATTCGCAAGGATGTGGTCGCGGCACTCAAGGCGATCCGGGTACCCAACGTGCGCTGGCCGGGCGGGTGCTTCGCGGACGAATATCACTGGCGCGACGGCATAGGACTCGTCTCCGACCGTAAAAGCACCATCAACGCCAATTGGGGCGGGGCGCGTGAGCCGAACACCTTCGGGACCCACGAGTTCATGGACTTCGTCGATCAGATTGGCAGCGAGGCCTACATCTCGGTGAACGTCGGGTCGGGCACCGTCCAGGAGGCGGCCGAATGGATCGAATATATGACCGCGGATCCGTCCACCACCGCCGGCAGGGAGCGAGCCTCGAACGGCCACCCGGCGCCCTACAAGATCAAATATCTTGGCATCGGCAATGAAAGCTGGGGCTGCGGCGGAGCGATGTCTCCCGAACACTATGTCAATCAGATGAAGGTCTTCAGCCGGTTCGTGCGCAACTACAACCGTGCGCAGACCGGCTCCGAGGCAATGCAGCGCATCGCAGTGGGCCCGGACGGAGGCAAGTCCGACCAGACCGAGGCCGTCATGAAGGCCTGGCAGGGCAAGGTCTGGAGCTGGGACATCGAGGGCCTTTCACTGCACTCCTATACCGTCGGCGGCTGGCCACCCTCCTATGCCGCGACAGGTTTCGGCGAAGCCGAGTACGCCAAGCTCATAAAAGAGACGCTCGGAATGGACGGCCTGATCGTGAAGCACTCGGCCATCATGGACAAGTACGACCCTCAGAAGAAAGTCCCCCTGGTGGTCGACGAATGGGGTGCCTGGCTCGCGCCGACGCCCGGTTCGCCTCCGGGCTCGCTCGCACAGCAGAACTCCCAGCGCGACGCGATCCTGGCGGCCCTGAACCTCAATATCTTTGCCAGGCATGCCGACCGCGTCCGGATGACGAATATCGCTCAGATGGTCAATGTGCTCCAGGCTATGATCCTGACCGACGAAGAGAAGATGGTGCTCACGCCCACATATCATGTCTACAGGATGTACCTGCCTTTCCAGGACGCCATTTCTCTTCCTGTATCCCTGAACGCCGGCCACTATACTTTCGAAGACCTGCAAATGCCGCGGGTCGACGCGATCGCGGCGCGCGATAGCAAGGGGCGGCTCTGGCTTGCCGTGACGAACATAGATCCGAACCGACAGGCGAACGTCGAAGCCAGCGTGTCCGGCGCAAGACCGAAGCGCGTCGTCGGTGAAGTCTTGACGGCGCCCAGAGTCGATACGGTGAATAGCTTTGAGGCCCCGGACCGGGTCAGCCCCAGGCCATTCGCGGGCAAGATCGAAAAAAACATCATGCGACTCAGCATTCCGGCCAAGTCCGTGGTCGTTCTCCAGATCGAAGAATGATCTCTCATGACCTGCGGACGGCTCGTCCGCAGGTCGATGCGCCCGATACGGCAGACGCGTGAGGGCGTTTCTGTCGCGCCGGGTGGGAAATGATAAAGGAGCGAGCTCGATGACGCCGTTATGCGTATGCCTGTGTCTCATGCTGGCGTCTGCTTCCGCCGTGAACGCTCAGGACCGGACCGCGCCAGTCTCCGGAGCAGGCAGCAGCTGGACTGCGGACAACGGCAACGGAACCTTCACCAATCCCTTGTTCCAGGATGAGTTTTCCGACCCGGACATCATCCGCGTGGGCGAAGACTACTATATGACCGGCACGACGATGCACGTCATGCCAGGACTTCCGGTGCTGCACTCCAGAGACCTGGTGAACTGGCGACTTCTCGGCTACGCCTTCGATCGCCTCGACCTGGGCCCGGAGTATCGCATGGAAGGCGGGCGCGACGCCTATGGTGCCGGCATCTGGGCGCCGACGATCCGCTTCCACAACGGAACCTTCCACATTTTCTCGAACGTCAACGGCTACGGCATGCAGGTGTTCACCGCGAGCCGTCCCGAAGGGCCGTGGAAACATCACTCGCTCGGCGGCAACATCCACGACATCTCGGTACTCTTCGACGATGACGGCCGCATCTACGCCGTTCATGGCTATGACGAGGTCCGGATGATCGAACTCAAGGGGGATCTCAGCGGCTATATCGAGGGAAGCGACCGCGTCATCATCCCCAAGGGCAACGCCATGGGAGAAGGGCACCACTTCTACAAGATCGATGGCAAATACTACATCATTAGCGCCGACTACGCACCGGTCGGACGCATGCAGGCGGCACGCGCGGACAAGCCTGAGGGACCATATGAGACGGTTGTGATCAGCGCACGCGAGACGATGGGCACCCAGCGGGGTTGGGGAGTCGCAAACGCTCCGAGAGGCAAGCCCCTGCCGAAGCCGGGTGACCCGATCGAGCTGCGCGACCCGGGCAGCGGCAACGCCTTCGGCGCCACGCCGCTGCACCAAGGCGGCCTCGTCCAACTGCCGAACGGTGATTGGTGGGGCTTCTCCATGATGGACGTGAGGTCGATGGGTCGAACAACCTTCCTGTCGCCGGTGACCTGGTCGGATGGATGGCCCTATTTCGGACTTCTCGGCAATCTCGGCCGCAGTCCCCGCACCTGGGTGAAGCCGGCAACCGGTGCGATCCCGCCCCCGACGCCGACATATCAGCGCAACGACGATTTCGCAGGACCGCGTCTTCAACCCGTCTGGCAGTGGAACCACGTGCCGGTCGATGAAAAATGGTCGCTTGCCGCGCGAAAGGGCATGCTTCGGCTGAACACGATGCCAGCACCGCATTTCATGCTTGCTCGCAACACCCTCACGCAGCGCGCGATGGGACCCGAATCGGTAGCGACCGCCGTCATAGATGCACGGGGCCTAAAGGACGGGGACATCGCCGGTCTCGGACTGCTCAACATTCCCTATTATTGGTTGGGGGTGGCACGAGATCGCAAGGGATGGCGTCTGCGTCTCTATGACCAGGTGGCCAACCGCACGACCGAACAACCGCTGCCCGGACCCCGAGTGCATCTGCGCGTCGACGGGAACTACGACACGGACGTCGCGCGGTTCAGCTACAGTATCGACGGCAAGAGCTTCCAGCCTATCGGGGGAGATCTCCGGCTCGCTTACCAGCTCCGAACGTTCCAGGGCGTGCGATATGCGCTGTTCGCCTTCAACGAAGCAGGACGGGACGGAGGACACGCAGATTTCGACTCGTTTCATGTCGATGAGCCGCTCGCCGACCGGACGAAGAACATTCCGGTCGGGAGAGTGGTGACCATCCGGAATCTGGCCAACGGTTCGCTATTCTGGGCGAACCCGCATGGCATGCTCCACGTCACCGCCCCGGGTTCAACAGAGGCTGGCGGCCCGGGAGTTCGGTTCCGGATCCAGGACCGGGGCCGCGGACGCGTCGCCCTTGAGGCGATGGATGGCAGCGGCTTCCTCACGGTGGTCGGCCAGGGACTGTCGGCCGATGTGCGCCTGATGAAAACCGAGCGAGAGGGCAGCATCTTTCAATGGCAGGATATGCTGCGAAAGCAGTTCATGTTGCTGTCTTTGAAAACCCACCGCTACGTGGGCGCCGATCCGGAAACCGGCGAACCCTATTCGGCTGACTGGCCGGGCGCAGCTCCGAATCGGAAGAACGGCACCGTCCTAATGTGGGAAGAGGTGCCGTAGCGCCCTGTCCTGCCGCGCCGCCTGATCAACACATTCAGCGCCAGCCGTCCTGCCCTGTTGCCGGCACGTAAAATGATGGACGGCAGCCGGCTGATCCTGCTCCATTCGAGACTCTCATAGAGGTGATGACGGCCGGGGTCGCGATCGCGGAAACTACTATCGGTCCCGTCGGAGGTGCAAGTTCGCCTTCGACGTCCTCGCGGCCGTCCTGTCGCGCAACTCCAGCGTGCATTCGTTGCACGCCGCCTACAGCAGCAGCGTGAGGCCACTGCTTGATCCAGAAGCCGCATTGTCTCGCGTGTGCCGTTTTCCGGAAACGCCTAGGCGATGTTAGACGACTGGCATCGGACGGAAAGCAGTCGCCGTCTGGGTTGATCAACTCAGACTCCACCATCGTCGGCTCAACTTGCTGCGCGGGCGTAGCCCGGGCGGCTAAGGATAGGAAGCGACGACAAACGGCGGTATTTGGCGCCTCGCGCAGGACAAGCATAACGAATATATTCTGCCGTTCGGACTACCCCTAGCACCGCCCTTCATCGCCGCTCTCCCCTTTCACGGCCGCGTCTTAGCCGCGTGCGGCATTTTGTCGGTCATTTGCGGAATCCACGCGTTCGCGTGTTTGTCAGCCGGCAGCCTTGCCCGTGTTGACCGGGATGGAAAAGCTGGGGCAGCTTCCAAGAGGCATGTGGCGGTGTTGCCGAGTTACCCAGAACTGCTCCGGGACGGGGATCGCCGCGCATGCGGCCTCCCACAAAGTCAGTCCTTCGCTCGATAGTCTTCCGGGATCACATAAACCTCGTCCGCTCGGCCATAGCCTCCGTCCTTTACTTCCTCGATCAGCACCATCGTATGGGCGCGCACCCCTTCCGAGAAATAGCCCACGAACATGTCCGTGATCTTATGGATCATCTCTTCCTTCTGCGCTTTGGACAGCGCAGCTTCGGGTATTTTGATATTGGCTAATGGCATGATTCTTCCTTTGCCCAGTTTGCTCAGAGGAGGTCTTCGATACGGATCGGCAGGTGGCGGACGCGCTTGCCCGTCGCGTGGTACACCGCGTTAACGATCGCCGCGGTGGCACCGACCATCGCCACTTCGCCGATTCCCTTCGCACCCGAAATGTTGAGGCCGGTGTCGGGCTCGTCGAGCAATTCGACATCGATCTCACCGATGTCGGCGTTCACGGGTACCACATAATCCGCCAGGTCGTTGTTGAGCACCCGGCCGTAGCGCGGATCGACCTCGCTGATCTCGCGCAGTGCCGCCCCCAGTGCCCAGACCACGCCGCCACGCACCTGGCTCGATGCGGTCCGGTGGTTCAGGACACGCCCGCAATCCGCAACGCTCACGATCCGGGGAACGCGCACCCGGCAGGTCATCGGCTCGACATGGACCTCGGCGAAGTGCGCGATCCAGCTGAACGCCGTGAACCGCTCATATTCAGGGCCCGTGGTGGCGGGCAGCCCCTGGTTGAGCCGACCGAACACCGCCTGAGGCTGGCCGAGCCCGGCATGCGAGACTTCCACCTCCAGAAAGGGGCGACGTGCCCGTGTGAGCGCCTCTGCCACCGAGCCGGCGGCCCGATCCGGGCCGACCAGCTCAGCCAGCCGAGCGCGCAGTTGCAGCGCGGCTGCGCGTGCGGCTGGTGCGGCGCTGGCGCAGCCCCATGAGCCGGCCGTGAGATGCTGCGGGACGGCAGCGGTTTCCCCCATCGTGATCTCGATCTGGTCGGAATCGACGCCGAGCAGGTTGATCAGCTCGGCAGCGACCGCGCTGCGCATACCTTGACCCATCTCCTGGCCGGTAATGGCGATACGCGTGACTCCGTCCGCCCCGACGCGCAGGCGGACGATGGCCGGTGCCATCGACGCCTTGTAAGCCCCGGCGCCGAGGCCCAGACCAACGAGCTGCCCGTCGCTTGTGCGCATCGATCGCGGTTCCGCGGTCCGGCGATTCCAGCCGATCCGGTCGGCGCCCCGGCGCAGGCAATCGGCGAGCCTGCGCGACGAGAACGGCTTGCCGGTAATCGGGTCGACGTTTCCGTCATTCATCAGCCTGAGCTCGAGCGGGTCGATGCCGAGCTCGTAGGCCAGCTCGTCATACGCGCATTCGGTCGCATAGCTCGATGGATGCTCGTGCGGCGCGCGCTGGTGCGCCGTCGCCTGCACGTCCACGCGCACCCGACGGTTCGTCGAACGCCAGTTGGGTGTGGCGTACATCCGGCTGACATGCTCGCCGTGCGCGGATCCGAACTGATCGAAGCGGCTGTGCTGCTGCTCGACATCATAGAGGACAGCCTGAAATTTGCCCTGCTCGCTCGCTCCAATCCGCAGCCGATGGTTGCTGAACGGACGATAGGTGGCCGTGTGAAAGAGCTGGCTGCGGGGCATCACCAGTTTGACCGGGTGACGCAGCAGCATCGCTGCGCGAACGACCAAGGCCGTCTGTTCCTGAAGCCCGTTCTTCTGGCCGAAGCCACCACCGACATAGGGGCTGCTGGCCTCGATCATCGCCGGCTCCTGCCCGAGCATGCCGGCAAGGCCGAACTTGAACGCGGCGGCGTTCTGCGTGCCTTCCATGACCACGATCCGACCATTCTCGAAGGTGGCGGTCGTCGAGATCATCTCGATCGGGTTGTGATGCTGTTGGGGGTGAAGATAGGTGACGTCGATCGACTTGGCGGCACTGGCCAGCGCGGCCGTCGCATCGCCCGCTTCCCTGTCGATCTCGACCGGCTCGCGCGTGGCGCCGGGTTGATCGTGCCAGGCGGTGAAGTCGGTCGAGCGATAGCGGGGCCGGACCGCCTCCGCGCCCTCGACCGCAGCCTCCAGCGTCTCTGCGACGACCATCGCCACAGGCTCGCCGCGGTGACGCACCATAGGCCGCTTCATCGGTTGGTAGCCGGGCACGTTACCGCCGCCCCCGCGGGTCGCGGGAGTCTCGCGAATGTCGGCGAAGTCACGCCAGGTGAATACGCGCACGACGCCGGGCACACGCATCGCGTGCTCGGTATCGATGGCCTCGATCTCGCCCTTGGCGATCGTGGCCGGCACGATCATGGCATGAAGCAGGCCGCGCACGTCGCGGTCCGCCGCGAACAGAGCCTTGCCCAGCACCTTGTCGCGCGCGTCGATCCGCGGCCGATCGGGGTTGCGCTCCAGAGCCATCAGTCTCCCCTTCCCGCTGCGATCATGACGGCGTCCGCGATCGTGCGTGCGCCCAACTCGACCTTGAATTCGTTGTGCCTGCCGGGACGCGCTCCGGCAAAGGCCGCGCGGCCGGCGGCAAGCGCGCGTTCGTGCGTCAATCGCTCACCTTGCAGCAGCTGTTCGGTCTCGTTCGCGCGCCACGGCCGAGTGGCGACACCCCCGAGCGCGACATGCGCCTGCCGCACCCGGTCGCCATCCATCGACAGGGCGACAGCGGCGGATGCGAGTGCAAAGGCATAGGACTCGCGGTCGCGGATCTTGTGGTAGGTGGACCGGCGGCCCGCGTCCGTCTTCGGCACGGAAATGCCGGTGATGATTTCTGCCGGCCCAATGGCGAATTCGATGTGCGGGGTTGCTCCCGGCAAGCGGTAGAAATCGGCCACCGGAACGCTACGGCTCCCACCGGGACCGAGCAGTTCGATTTCGGCGTCCAGCGCGGTGAGCGCCACTGGCCAGTCGCCGGGCGAAACTGCGGTGCAGGCGTCACTGACTCCCAATACCGCCTGCCCGCGATCAAGGCCTCCAATCGCCGCGCAACCGGTGCCGGGTTCGCGCTTGTTGCACGGATAGATGCCTCCCGCGCCGTTCCGGAAATATGGGCAGCGCGTGCGCTGAAGAAGGTTGCCGCCGACGCTCGCCATGTTGCGCAGTTGCTGCGAGGCCGCCTTCGACAGGCTTTCGGCGAGAATGGAATAGTCGCGCCGAACCACCGGATTCTCGGCGACGTCGGCCATGAGAGCGCCGGCACCGAAGAACAGCCGCTCGCCCGTCGTGTCAATTCGGTCGAAGGCTTCGATCGTCGCAATGTCGATGAGATGCGCCGGCCGTTCGATCCCGAGCTTCATCAGGTCGTAGAGGGTCGTGCCGCCGGCGATATAGCGGGCGCCCACACCAGCTTGCGCGAAGCGCTCGATTGCGTCGATGGCGGTTCGCGCGCGGACGTAGCTCAGCTGTCGCATGGGTCAGCTCTGCCGCCGCATCTGTGCCGACGCTTGCTCGACCGCCGCGACGATGCCGACATAGGCGCCGCATCGGCAGATGTTGCCGCTCATATACTCGCGGATTTCCTCGCGCGAAGACGCATGCCCCTCCCGGACGCAGGCGATCGCGGCCATGATCTGGCCCGGCGTGCAATAGCCGCACTGAAGCGCGTCCTGATCGATGAACGCCTGCTGCATCGGATGGAGCGTCTCGCCGTCGGAGATCCCTTCTATCGTCGTGACCTTGCGTCCGTCGGCCTTGGCCGCGAGGGTTAGGCAGGAAGCGATCCGACGGCCGTCGAGGTGGACCGTGCAGGCCCCGCACTGGCCATGGTCGCATCCCTTCTTGGTTCCGGTCAGTCCGAGCCGTTCGCGGAGCATGTCGAGCAGCGAGGCGCGTGCATCGATCTCGATGGCAACCCGTCGCCCGTTGACGTGCGTCGCGATGGAGGTGGTGATCCCGTTCTCCCTTGCGCGATCTTGCGGTACCTCCTGGGCCTGTCCGGGTGGGGCGTGGACGGCGCCCGCGAGCGACACGACCGCTCCGCCTTGCAACGCCTCCCGCCGGGTGATCCGGAGATGTTCTTCTTGCAGGGTCGCCATAGACGCTCTCCTCCGGAGATTTACAGTTCGCGGCCGATCCTGCCGTCGATCGACCACGCGACCGCCCCGTGCATTGAGATCAGAAAGGCGATGAAGCCCAGGATCAGCGGATATTCGATTCCCCGGTCGATCCAGGGATAAGTTGGGCCGAGCGCGAAGCAGATTGCTGCCATCTGGATGACGAACATCGGTGCAAAGAGCCTGGTCGCAAATCCCGCCGCGATCGCGAGGCCGCCGAACGTTTCGAGCAGCGCAACGAAGATGGCGAGTTGGGGTGCGAAGGGAAGGCCGAGGACGTTCTCTATCAAATTCGTGGAACCCTGGAGCGGGTCCGCCATCGAACCATGCGCGCTGCCGGTCAGCTTCGGCAGGCCATGCGTGACGATCGTAAGGCCGAAGGCAACCCGAAGAAGCACATAGCTGATCGTCCTGCCCCCTGTGTAAAGCGGCGCAAGCCTTGCGAATATCAGCTGCGCCGATCGATCGGGAGCAATGTTGCTGCTAGCGTCGAGCACCTTCACCTCCATCGGCTGTGTCTTCGCGCCAGTATTACGGTCTTGGCATGCATTTCACAGGCGGAGGAAATTCAACACAATGTTCCATTGGCAACAACAATAGGATGTTGAAGTGGACCTGTGCGCAGCGCATCAGGAGGTATGGACCGCTTCCAAGTCATGCGCCTGTTCGTCAGGATTGTGGAGCGAGCCAATTTCGCGGGGGCGGCCAGGGACCTGCAGGTCCCGCGTGCCACCGTCACGCGGGCAATCCAGCAACTCGAGGCGCAACTCGGCGTCCGCCTGCTCGAGCGCACCACGCGCGCGGTTCGGCCAACCGAGGACGGCGCATTCTATTACAGCCGCTGCGTCCAGCTTCTGGCCGATCTCGAAGAGGTTGAGAGCGGCTTTCGCGACGGCGAGCCGAACGGACCACTCTCTGTCGACTTGCAAGGCACCCTGGCACGGCACTTCGTCCTTCCGGCATTACCCGAGTTCATCGCCCGCTATCCGGCCATCACGCTGCGCCTCAGCGAGACCGATCGGATGGTGGACCCCATACAGGAGGGGATCGACTGCGTCCTTCGCGCGGGAGCCCTCCCGGACTCCTCGCTGGTCGGCCGCCAAGTGGCAGCTTCCGAACAACTGACCCTGGCCAGTCCGGACTATCTACGCCGCCACGGTGTGCCCACGAGACTGGAAGATCTCGCCAGCCATCGCATGGTAGCCTATGCCGCGTCCTCAACCGGCCAGCCCTATGCGCTCGACTTCTTGCGTAATGGTTTTCGTGTAGCAGTAAGACCCGGCCGCGCTGACCCAGCTTTCCGTCCGCCGCCGAACACATCCGCGGCCGCAATCCGATACTGCATTAGCGTCTCAGGTCAGAGCCCACCATCGAGGCCGGCGCTGCCACGCGCCTCCGATTTCGCTGCCGAGTTCCGTATCGGTGCATGAACGTACGCCTTTCTGGGCATTTCGGAGCTGAATTGGCTTGCCAGCAAAGGCAGCTTGTGAGACTGTCCAAGATACAAGATATGATCCCATAAATTGGGACATGACTCTGGAGGGGAGTGTCAGTTGCGCTTGCACCGCGCCTTTCTCGCCCGTGGCTTTTTCTTGACCCCTGCCAGTGGAGTGGCGCGTGCCGCGGCGACCCTTGCCTGCGGATGGCTGCTCGCGGTCGCGCTCAGCCATTCTTCGCAAAAGGTGTTTGCCGCTGAGCGCCCAGTAACTCGCTCGGTGGCGGAGAAAGGCCAGCGCGCCCTTGCCTGGGCGGAACGGGTTGCTGGTTGGCAATTGGCGCAGCGTGGCGATTTCACCACGATCCCGCGTGCAGGTCCCGAGACGAAGAGTTCGCGGGACTGGCAACGAGCGGCATTCTACATTGGCCTGGCTGCGCTTGCCGATCGCAGCAAGGATTCGCGGTTTCGTGAGGCCGTGTTGGCCAATGGAAGGTCGAACAACTGGAGCCTGTCTCCTCGACCATTCCATGCCGACGATCAGGCGATTGCTGCCACCTATCTCTGGGCAGTGCGCAATGGCGGCCCCAGTGAGGCGGCTGCCGCTTTTCGCGAGCGTGCGGACGCGATCCTTGCTGCCAATCCCAGTGGTTCGCTCGAGTTCATCGAAGCGCAGGGACCCGTTGCTTGCCAGCTCCGCTGGTGTTGGTCCGACGCTCTCTTCATGGCTCCGGCGGCATGGCTCGAACTTGCCCGACCGAGCCGGGACACGCGCTATGCCGCCTTTGCCCATCGCGAGTTCAAGGCCACGGCGGATTATCTTTTCGATGACGAACAGGGACTTTTCTACCGTGACAGCCGCTTCTTCAGCCGGCGCGGCCCCGATGGCGAGAAGCTCTTCTGGTCCCGTGGCAACGGCTGGGCTTTCGCTGGACTGACCCGTGTGATTGACGCGCTGCCCAAGCACGACCGCCACCGCGCTTTCTACGTCAGCCTGTTTCGCGCCATGGCAAAGCGACTGATCGCCATACAGAAACCCGATGGGTACTGGTCGCCCTCACTGCTGGCGAAAAGACCAACGCCGCCTGAGGCGAGCGGCACTGGCTTCTTCGTGCATGGTCTCGCCTGGGGCCTGAACAACGAAATCCTCGATCGCGGCAGCACCTTGCCTGCCGTCAGGCGAGGGTGGTCGGCGCTGAGAAAAGCGGTCCAGCCCGATGGAATGGTCGGGTGGGTTCAGCAGGTCAGCGACCGTCCAGACGCGGTCGCCGCCACGGACACGCAATATTACGGAGTCAGCGCCTTTCTACTGGCGTCGACGCAGATCTCCGATCTTGAGGCGCGCGGCTGGAAAATGGACGAGGAGCGGGTACTTGTTCGCTGAAGATTCTTCCGCTCTCGCTGGCCCGGCGGGTGCCGTCGGCGTCGCGCCGCAGGCAAGGACCGCGCCCGTCAGGTTGAACGCTGGGCAGCTCGCTTCCGCATTCGGCAAACGCCTGCTTGTCCCTGCGGTCGTGGCTGCTCTCAGCGGGTGCACGGTACATCCCGCTCAGCCCGGCGTCGGGCCCGACCCGCTCCTGCCGGCGCCTTACGAGACCAAGTCCGTCGTGAACACGCCGGATACAACGCCGTTCCATCCGGGCGCACAACTCTCGGTTCCGCGCGGCCTCTCTGTTCACCGGTTCGCCGAAGGACTGGATTCCCCTCGCAATGCAGTCGTGCTTCCGAATGGCGATGTGTTGGTCGCTGAGGCGCGGACGGAGCGGAAGAATGAGGATCCGAACTTTCGTGACGTCGGCAAGAACCGAATTCTTTTGCTCAGGGACTCGGACGGCGATGGCAGGGCCGATGTTCGCGAAACCCTGATCGGAGGCCTCCAGCAGCCTTACGGCATGTCGCTGGTCGCAGGTAAACTATACATTGCCAACGCCAATGGCGTGTTCTGGACGCCATATTCGCTCGGCGATACCCGCATTGCCGAGGATGCGCCGCGCAATTGGATCACGCGCTTTGATCCGAGCGGATATAACAATCACTGGACGCGAAATCTCCTCGCCAGCCGGGACGGCCGAACCTTGTACATCGCCGTTGGATCGGCCAGCGATGCAGGCGAATACGGCATGGCCAAGGAGGAGCGGCGTGCCGCCATCCTCGCGATCGACCTGAGCACTGGCCGAGAGCGGATCTTCGCCGACGGGCTTCGCAATCCGGTCGGGATGGCCATCGAGCCGGTCACCGGCGCATTGTGGACATCGGTAAACGAGCGTGACGGGCTCGGCGACAATCTCGTCCCGGATTATATCACTTCGGTTCGGGAGGGCGGGTTCTACGGCTGGCCATACAGCTATTGGGGCAAGAATCCCGATCCGCGGTTCATTGGGCAGAAGCCGGAGCTTGTTGCGCGCGCGATCACTCCAGATTTCGCTGTAGGCGCGCATGCCTCAGCGCTCGGCATCCTGTTCGGCAAGGGAACATCGCTGCCGGAGCGCTTTCGATCGGGCGCATTCGTGGCCCGGCACGGCTCCTGGAACCGATCGACGCTGTTTGGCTACGACGTGGTTTTCGTGCCCTTCCGCAACGGTCGTCCTACCGGGCGAATCGAGCCGTTTCTGACAGGATTCACCGATGGACCCGGACACGTCCACGGACGGCCGCGCGGGCTGGCCGCGGCCAAGGACGGCGCGCTGTTGGTGGTCGACGACAAGGGGGGCGTCATCTGGCGCGTCGGCAAGGCAGCACCGCGCGGGGAGCGGTGACAGCCAACGGCAAGTTCGAAGCACAATATCGCCGGGAGGGGAGATGGTGATGCGTTCAGGGCCGGGCTTCAGGCTGGACCGCCAGGAAAGCGCGTCGGTCACGGTGGTCACGGCGGGCTCTCGGGAGCTGCGCCAGCCAGAGGACTCGGTCGGGCTCCGGTTAGGGCGACGTCTACCCAATCTGCTGCTGGCGTCCGTCACCTTGAGCATGTTGTTCTCTGCGGCGGGCTCCGCGCAGCAAGCGCTGGCTCACACGCCGATCGCCGGCCTTCAGGCGGCAGATATCCAGTTCGACCCACGCACGATCCCCGATCCGTCGCGGGTACTTCGGCTGATTAATCACAGCGCAGCAGCAGAGCTGTCGCGGCTGGCAAGCGAGCCCCACTTCGTTCCCCCACGCAGCTACCGCGGTATCTCCGCAAATTGGATTTCCGCGACGTACCTGATCGGGCTCGGCAGACTGGTTCGCGTATCGAACGCCACGGGCGGGCGCGAGTACCTTCGAAGCGTCGCCGAACACTATAATTTCGGTCTGCTCGGCGGCTGGTCGCCCCGCAACATGCTGGACGCGGACAACATCGCGATCGGCGAAGCATATCTAGAGCTATATGCGCGAAGCGGTCAGGCCGGCGAGATCGCGCCCCTGCGCGATCGCCTGGACTACACCTTGACCTATCTTGCGGCGGAGCCTATACCCGACAAGCTCGTCTGGTGGTGGTGCGATGCGCTGTTCATGGCGCCGCCCGTCTATGCGCGCATGTCCGCTCTGACCGGTGACCCCCGGTACATTCAAGCCATGGATGCGCAGTGGTGGCGCCTCTACGACAGGCTCTGGTCGCAAGAGCATGGCCTGTTCTTTCGCGACGAACGCTTTCTCACGCGCAAGACGCGTAACGGCAATCCCGTTTTCTGGGGCCGCGGGAACGGCTGGGTCGTTGCCGGCCTGGCGCGGCTGCTCGACACGATGCCAGCGGATTACCCGTCGAGGCCGCGTTATGTGCAAGTCTTCAAGACGATGATGGCGAGCCTTGCCCGGCTCCAGCGCGACGACGGCCTTTGGACCACCAGCCTGCTCGATCCTCAGGATCCAGCAGGTCCTGAATCCACCGGTTCGGCCTTCTACACCTATGCCATGGCGTGGGGGATCAATCATGGCCTGCTCGAAAGAAGGGCCTACCTGCCACGCGTGACACGCGCCTGGGCGGGCTTGGCACGGATGGTCCAGCCGAACGGCTTACTCGGCTATGCACAAAAGGCGGGTGATCAACCCGAGCCCTCGAGCGCCGACGACCATCAGCTATATGGAACCGGCGGACTTCTCCTGGCCGGAACGGAAGTCATGAACCTCTCGAAAGGCGTGACGAGGTTGCCGATTCCGGAGCTTGGTCGCGATCCCACCGGACCGCCGCGCCTTCCTATCGCGCTGCGGCCGCGCCCTTCTGACAGCGAGCCGGACCGGGTTCGTGATTGGGAGCGCGCCATGGCCGAACGCCAGGCGATGATCGATCTCGGCTATGATCCAGAGGTCGATGGCAAAACCGAAAAGCCGAGAAGCAAGTAGAGAACCGATGCGGAGGCGCGCGGAGTGTCGGTCGCGGCGGCCAGCAATCCTGAACAATGGGCGAATATCTGGAGAGGTGCTTTGCTATGGGTCAGTTCGAGAACAATGTGAGATGGCGGAGACCAGCGGTCCGGATGGCAGCGCTATTGGCTTGGGCCGTGGTTATGGTCGCGCCGGCCGGAGCCAGCGACGTCGGGCGGGTCTTCCCGTCCGAAAAGCGCGAAGTCACGGACAAGGTGACCGGCGCTCGGCTGCAGGTTCTCACTGACAATCCCGCCGGCGGCGACATGAAGCTCTATCAGACCCATCCCCAATGGGCGCATGATCGGCGGCACATCATTTTCCGGTCCGCGAAGCGTTCGGCTGACGGCAACAGTCAGGCGTTTGCCGTCGACGAAGTGACGGGCCGCATCGTGCAGCTAACGGACGGGCCCGGCGTGATGACCGGATCGCTCAACGTCGCGAGGCTCACGAACCAGCTTTACTATTTGCGTCAGGTGGCCGGGCGGTGGCGTCTGTATGCCGTCGATTTGGACGCAGTCTTCCGGTTGGCTTCGGCGGGGAAACAGGGGGGCGATCGCTATGAGCGCCTCGTTGCCACATTGCCGGCGGACTATCGCGATTCCGGGGGCTGGACCCTCGATGCCGACGAGAAAACGGCATACTTCGGCGTCTCGCTGAAAGAGCCGCCTCCGCGTCAGCCGGGCGAGCCGGTTCCGCAAGTTCCTGGCGGCGTGCGAGCTCTCGACCTCGCCACGGGCGAATGGCGCAAGGTCATCGACACCGAGTTTCGCATGGGACATGTCCAGGCCAACCCCTGGGTCCCGGGCGAGATCCTATATTGCTGGGAAACCGGCGGTGACGCTCCCCAGCGCATGTGGGTCGTCCGAGCCGACGGCACCGGCAATCGCCCCCTCTATCCGGAGCTGCCGGACGATTGGGTCACGCACGAGGTGTTCGTCGACAAAGACCACGTCATGTTCAATCTGATGGGGCATACGCCCAAGCTGCGTCAGCACATGACCGGCATCGTGCTGGTCTCGTTGCGCGACGGAACCATCGAGAATCTCGGGCAGACCAAATGGGACCAGGGCCGCAGCTTCTGGCACGCCGACGCCACGCCTGACGGGCGTTGGGCCTTGGGAGACGATTTCGACGGCACCGTCTGGTTGATCGACCGGAGCAACGGACAGCGGATGATCCTCTCGGCCGGCCACCGCATGAAGCCGGATCATAATCATGGCAACTTCAGTCCTGATCATTCCCGCATCCTGATCCAGTCGGGCATGCTGTCGGACGGAAAGAAGCTCGACCTGATGACCGTGCCGATCTCTGCTGCGGTCCGGCAGAGCAAGCCAACTCCGTCGCTGTCGGCCGCCCGGTGAAGCGTTCATTGTACGAGCTTCGAATACAACCATCGCGTTCAAAATGTCTCAGGAGGCGCACATGAAATCTGTCTACTGGTCCGCCTTGGCCCTGAGCGGCGTTGCCCTATCCTCATTTACATGGGCGGCCCCTCGAGACATCACGTCCTTGTCCGATGGCTGGCGCTTCGTTCAGGCGGACCCACCGGGAGCAGAAAAGGCCGACGCCGACGATAGGAGCTGGACGCGCGTGTCCGTGCCTCATGATTGGGCCATTGCCGGTCCCGTTGACCGAAACGCCAAGGCCGCTGGGGAAAACGGGTTCTTCCCAACCGGCGTAGCCTGGTATCGAAGAAAGCTCGACGTGAAGCCCATGGCCGGGCGGCGTTACTTCTTGGAATTCGACGGCATCATGGAGCGCAGCGGTGTGTGGGTGAACGGCCACCACGTTGGTTATCGTCCAATGGGTTACGTGAGCCTGCGGTATGACGTTACAAGGCACCTGCGGGCGGATGGAAATAACGTCATTGCAGTCCGCGCGGATACCTCCGCAGCTCCCTCGTCGCGCTGGTACAACGGCTCGGGCATTTATCGCCACGTGCGTCTGATCGAAACGGACGATGTGCACATTCCGCAAGGTGGCGCGTTCGTCATGCCGACGATCACTGCCGCGGGCGCCGACCTGACCATCGCAACTGATGTTCACAACGCCGCTGGGGCGGCGCGTTCCGTTGCTGTCGAGACTGTGATTCTTGATCCAGCTGGTCGAGAGGTTGCCCGCACCACTACGCCTGAGGTATCGGTGGCGGCGGGCCGCACCATAATCGTCAAAGGCGAGATGCAGCTGGCGTCCCCTCGCCGGTGGGACATCCGCGACCCCGCGCTTTACACGGCCAACATCCGGATACTCGGGAAAGGCGGTGTCGTCCTTGACAATGATACCGTGCACTTCGGGGTCCGTGAGGTGAAGTTTGACCCCGCGACGGGCTTTTGGCTGAACGGGCGGAACTTCAAGCTTAAGGGCGTGGCCCTACATCACGACGGGGGCGCTGTCGGTGCTGCTGTGCCGCTCGATGTCTGGAAGCAGCGTCTTGGCGCGCTGAAGGCTCAAGGCGTCAACGCCATCCGCACTGCTCATAACGTCCCGTCCCCGGACTTTCTCGATCTGACGGATCGGATGGGCTTCCTGGTCATGGATGAGTTCTTCGACCAGTGGAACGTTGCCAAAACACCGGAGGATTATCACCTTTTTTTCAGCGACTGGCACAAGCGGGATACGCTGGACATGGTCCGGCGGGACCGCAACCACCCGAGCGTCATCATCTGGAGCGCGGGAAACGAAATCCATGACACCGCATATCCTGTGCAGGCAAAGGCCGCGCTGAAAAGCATCCTGGACATCGTACATGCAAATGACCCCTCGCGTCCTGTGACGATGGGCTTGTTCCGCCCCAACGTAACCAAGGACTACGACAATGGCTTTGCCGATATGCTCGATGTGGTCGGTCAAAATTATCGCGAGAATGAACTGATTGCCGCGAACAAACAGAACCCTAAACGCGCAATCGTGGGCACCGAGAACGGCCACAACCGCAGTAACTGGGTGCCCGTGCGCGATTATGCGCCTTACTCCGGGATGTTCCTGTGGACCGGCATCGATTACCTGGGGGAGGCCGACCGCGCGGGATGGCCAAATATCTCACGTCCAACCGGCCTTCTCGATCGAACCGGGAAGCAGCACATCAAAGGCATGCAGCGTGAGAGCTGGTGGTCCGAAAAGCCCGTCGTTCACGTTGTGCGCAACGCTGACGTCACCGCGGCGGGCCCTGCAACCGATGGTGCCGGCGGACCCAACCAACCAGTTCTGCCAACCATGATTGCAGTCGCGACCCCAGTGCCGCCTGTAGCTCTGTTCGATGATTGGACGCCAGGCGATCGGACGCCGCACACCGAAACGATCGAGGTCTACAGCAACTGCAAGAATGTCGAGGCCTTCCTCAACGGTCGATCACTGGGCGTGCTGCCGATCAACGAGGATGCGTCGCCCCGCAGGTGGGGCGTGCAGTACGTCCCAGGTGAGGTACGCGCGGTATGCAAAGATCCAGGCGCGACCAACGTATCGGACGCTCTCAGAAGCGCGGGCAAGCCCGTCGCTATTGCACTAACGGCGGATAATTCGACGGTGGGCTCGACATTCGACGACCTGGCCTATGTTCGCGCCCGCGTGGTAGACGCCAAGGGCGTGACTGTCCCGAACGCCCAGAACGTCTTACGCTTTCAGGTGAGCGGGGCTGGCCAATTGATCGCAACGGACAACGGCTCTTTTGTGGATCACAATCCCTTCTCTTCGCCCCATCGCGCGGCCAACGACGGCGTAGCGGTGGCACTGGTCCGGGGCTCCGGCGAGGGAGCATTCAAAGTTCAGGCGACGGCCGATGGCCTAAGGCAAGCAACCGTGCAGTTGCGCTCCACCAGATAGCAGCCCCGAGTGCGGTGTCGGCTTTGCGCCTCATACGATGTTCCCGTTACCTGTCGGTCAACTATGGCGATGATGGGTTACTCAGCCGGTGCAGACCCGTACAGCCAGGAACGGGGCAAGACTGTCGGCCAAGCGACCGCTGAGCTCCCCTGCCCCGCTGCTCAGTTCGACACGCGGCAGGTGATACGGGGACTGCAGCTACTTGCCAGCCTGCACCCGGAACCTGACGTTCCGCTTTCAATCCTATTGTGTTCTCTGACGGGTCAAGGTCTGCTGCTCGGTCCATCCACTCTCTGCCGTCGGTGCCACATTCAGCAAACGGCGCGAAGCTGCCGGCCACCTGCTCGTAGACGAACGGCAGCTGACCACTCACTGTCCACCGTTCAGCCCTTGTGCCGAAGCGACATTCTTATGCGCTCACGACCTATCGATCGAGCGAGAAATCGCCATTGGGCGTCTGTTCGATCCGAAGCGCGAACGCGGCCGCGAGGTTGGAAGCCAGCGCGTCGACCGGAACGGGCCTGGTCTGCCTTGGAAAAACTGGTCCAATTCTGAAGAGAGCCCTGCGGGGTCTGTGAATTGGAGGAAGGTATGGGACGTCAGCGACTTACGCCGGAGCAGATCATCGCGAAGCTGCGAGAGGTGGATGTGTTGGTCGGCCGGGGATCGACAGCGGTCGAGGCGTGCCGGCAGATCGGTATCTCGGAGCAGACGCTGTATCGGTGGCGCAAGGAATATGGCGGGCTGAAGGTCGATCAGGCGAGGCGAATGAAGGATCTGGAGCGGG
>JAESFO010000420.1_pt1 | contig 40830 bp, 32 predicted proteins | sample 9269421 | NCBI WGS metagenome assembly JAESFO01 (sample SAMN14502839, study PRJNA617101) | algae metagenome | isolation source: Nostoc desertorum CM1-VF14 and co-occurring heterotrophs from rocky... | place: USA: Clark Mountains, San Bernardino, California | collected 2000-06-05 | reverse complement strand
GGGCCATCGCTGCGCTCGGCCCTGAATACCGCCAGAGCCTTCGCTTCGCTCGGCTGCTGCATTACTCCCTCTCCCTCCGGGAGAGGGCGGGGGTGAGGGCCGCGCCGGTGGATGTGGCGCGCTTCTCCCAAGGCCGCCGGCCCTCACCCTGACCCTCTCCCGGAGGGAGAGGGAAAAAGAGGGCCGAGCGCAGCGATGGCCCGTCGGAGCCCCCATCCCCTCTGGCTGCGCCGAGGCGCGCAGTGTTTCGCGGATCAGGGCTCGCAGCTGTTTGAGCGAAGCGAGTTCTGCGAGACCCCGCGAAACGCGAGCACCGCAGGTTGCCCCGTAGCGCAGCGAAGGGGTCGCAGACAGCGGGGTCGCCTTTTCTTTGCTTACTTTCTTTTGGCGAAGCAAAAGAAAGTGAGTCGCCCGCCGGGGCGAAACCCGGCCCCGGAAAACAAAACAACCAGAACAACTCAAACCAACACCCACATCACAGTAGCCAACGGCGGCAAGGTCACATTCATCGAGTGCGATTTTCCATGCCAAGGCACCGCCTCGCCCCGAACCACCTCGTTGTGAACCCCGCTGCCCCCGTACACCTCGGCATCGGTATTGATCACCTCGCGATAGTCCCCGCCCGCCGGCACGCCAAGCCGGTACCCGTGCCGCACCACGGGCGTGAAGTTGCACGCCACCACCACGAAGGACCCGTCGCGCCCGCGCCGCACGAAGCCGAACACCGACTGCGCCCGATCGTCATGCACCGTCCATTCGAAGCCCGCGCGCTCCGTGTCGAGTTCGTGCAGCGCCGGAAAGTGCCGGTACACATTGTTGAGGTCGCGCACCAGCCGCCGCACGCCCTGGTGCGTCGCATGCGCGAGCAGGTGCCAGTCGAGGCTGCGGTCGGCGTTCCACTCGGCCTCCTGCGCGAACTCGCCGCCCATGAAGAGCAGCTTCTTGCCCGGATAGGCCCAGAGATAGCCGTACAGGTTGCGCAGGCCCGCGAACTTCTGCCAGGCATCGCCGGGCATGCGCGTGATCATCGAACCCTTGCCGTGCACCACCTCGTCGTGCGACAGCGGCAGCACGAAGTTCTCGTTGTGCGCATACATGAGCCCGAAGGTGATCTGCGCGTGGTGGTGCCGGCGATGGACCGGGTCGGTGCCGGCATAGGCCAGCGTGTCGTTCATCCAGCCCATGTTCCACTTGAAGTGAAAGCCGAGGCCGCCCGCCCCGGGCGGCCGCGTGACGCCGGGGAAGCTCGTCGATTCCTCGGCCACGGTGAAGGCGCCGGGGCGCTCGGTGCCCACGACGTGGTTCATGCGCCGCAGGAAATCGATGGCCTCGAGGTTCTCGCGCCCGCCGGCGGCGTTGGGCACCCATTCGCCGTGCTTGCGGCTGTAGTCTCGGTAGAGCATGGAGGCGACCGCGTCCACGCGCAGGCCGTCGACGCCGTAGCGCTCGAGCCAGTAGAGCGCGTTGCCGACGAGGTAGTTGCGCACCTCGGTGCGCGCGTAGTTGAAGATCAGCGTCTGCCAGTCATTGTGGAACCCCTCGCGCGGGTCGGCATATTCGTACAGCGCGGTGCCGTCGAAGCGGCCGAGGCCGTGCGCGTCGGTCGGGAAGTGCGCAGGCACCCAGTCGAGGATCACGCCGAGGCCGGCGCCATGCGCGGCCTCGACCAGGTGGCGGAAATCGCCGGGCGTGCCGAAGCGCGAAGTCGGCGCATGCAGCCCGATCGGCTGGTAGCCCCACGAGCCGTCGAACGGATGCTCGCTCACCGGCAGCAGCTCGATGTGGGTGAAGCCCATGTCGCGTGCATAGGGCACCAGGGTGTCGGCGAGTTCGCGGTAGTCGAGCCAGTCGCGGCCGTCGTTCTTGCGCCGCCACGAGCCGAGGTGCACTTCGTAGATGCTGATCGGCGCATGGCGGTCGTTGGCGGCGGCGCGGCCGGGCGGCAGCGCCACCGGCGCGGGCAGCGGCGCCACCACGCAGGCGGTCTCGGGCCGCAGGCGCGCCGAGAAGGCGTACGGGTCGGCCTTGCGCAGCACCTCGCCCTGGGCCGAAAGGATCTCGAATTCGTAGGCGTCGCCGGCCGCCACCTGCGGTGCGAAGATCTCCCAGACGCCGCACTCGCGGCGCAGCCGCATCATGTGGCGCCGGCCGTCCCAGTTGTTGAAGTCGCCGACCACCGAGACGCGCCGCGCATTCGGCGCCCAGACCGCGAAGGCCACGCCCTTCACGCCGTCGATCTCGCGCAGGTGCGCACCGAGCTGCTCCCACGGCCGCAGGTGCGTGCCTTCGGCAAGCAGCCAGACGTCGGTTTCGCCAAGCACGAACGGAAAACGGTATGGATCGTCGAGCCGTGTGCTGTGCGTGCCCCAGTCGACCTCGAGCGAATAGCCCAGCAGCGCCTCGGCCGCGGGCACCAGCCCGGCGAACAGGTCGGAGTCCCCGTGCCGCGGCAGCAGCGCGAGCGGCCAGCCCGTGCGCGTGTGCACCACGGCCACGCTGGTTGCGCCGGGCAGCAGCGCACGGACCTGCAGGCCCTCGCGCGTCTCGTGCGGTCCCAGCACGGCGAACGGGTCGCCGTGCTCGGCGCGCATCAGGGCGCGGACTTCGCGTTCGGGAAGATGCATGCTGTCCTTGGTCTGGAAAAATCAGGGTGCATGCGAGATCCGGGCCCGGCCGCATGGCGAAGCTTTCTACACTGCATGCGCGCGCCGCGCGACGGCGTCCCCGCCATTCCCGTTTTTCTGTCAGATGACCACCGACGCTGCCCCCGCTCCCGTTTCCCCACCGCCCGAAGGCCTTGCCGCGCTCGAGCAGCGGCTCGCCAAAGACCTGGCGTGCCTGGGCTGGCCCGCGCGCGCCTGGATGCCGGCCTCTGCGCACGAGGGCGAGGCGGTGCTCGACGTGGCGATCGTCGGCGGCGGTCAGGCCGGGCTCGCCGCGGCGGCCGCGCTGGCGCAGCAGGGCATTCACGCCGTGGTGTTCGACCGCGCGCCGGCCGGCTTCGAGGGGCCGTGGGCCACCACCGCGCGCATGGAAACCCTGCGCTCGCCCAAGGAGCTGACCGGCCCCGCGCTGGGCCTGCCGGCGCTGACCTTCCGGGCCTGGTTCGAGGCCCAGTTCGGCGCCGAGGCCTGGGGCCGGCTCGACAAGATCCCGCGGCTGCAATGGATGGACTACCTGCGCTGGTACCGGCGCGTGATGTCGGTCGATGTGCGCAACGACACCGCGGTCACGCGCATCGCGCCGCTGTCCGCGGCCGGGCCGGTGCGGCTCGACCTGCGCGCGCCCGCGGGCATGCCGGAGCACGTGCTCGCGCGCCGCGTGGTGCTCGCGACCGGGCGCGACGGGCTCGGCGGCCCCGCGGTGCCGGCCTTCGTCGAAGCGCTGCCGCGCGGGCGGTGGGCGCACTCGTCGGACGAGATGGACTACGGCCGCCTCGCGGGCCTGCGGGTCGGCATCGTCGGCGCCGGCTCGTCGGCGATGGACAGCGCGGCCACGGCGCTCGAGGCCGGCGCGCACAGCGTCGAGCTGCTGATCCGCCGGCCCGACCTGCCGCGCGTCAACAAGTCCAAGGGCGCGGGCGTGCCCGGCCTGACCCAGGGCCACTACGACCTGCCCGACGAAGCCAAGTGGCGCCTGCGCCACTACATCAACGTGCTCAACGTGCCGCCGCCGCATGGCAGCACGCTGCGCGTGTCGCGCCATCCCAACGCCTTCTTCAATTTCGGCTGCCCCGTGCAGGCGGTCGCGCCGCAGGGCGATACGTTGCGCGTCGCCACGCCGCGCGGCGACTTCGTGGTCGATTTCCTCATCGTCTCGACCGGCTTCAAGGCCGACTGGGCGCAGCGCCCCGAGTTCGCCGCCATCGCACCGCATGTGCGCACCTGGGGCGAGCGCTTCGTGCCCGGGCCCGGCGACGAGGACCAGGAACTGGCCGATTCGCCCGACCTCGGGCCCGTGTTCGAATTCCAGGCCCGCACGCCGGACGCCTGCCCGGGGCTCGACCGGATCCACTGCTTCTGCTATCCGGCGGCGCTGTCGCACGGCACGGTCTCGGGCGACATTCCCGCGATCAGCGACGGGGCGCGGCGCCTGGCCGGGGGCATCGCGGGCCTCTTCTACCGTGAAGACTTCGAGCAGCATTTCGCGAAGCTCCTGGCCTACAGCGAGCCCGAACTCTTCGGGGACGAATGGGCACCCGCGCCGCCCCCGGCCGAGCGGACGGCGCCAGGGCGATAATCCGCCTTCCCCGGCCACCCCGCGCCGGGCCCCTGCCGAACCGTCATGAACCCCAGCTACAAACCCAGCGACGTCGAGTCCGCTGCCCAGGCGCAATGGAGCGCCGCCGATGCCTACCGCGTCACCGAGGACGCGAGCCGCAAGAAGTACTACGCCTGCTCGATGCTGCCGTACCCGAGCGGCAAGCTGCACATGGGCCATGTGCGCAACTACACGATCAACGACATGCTCACGCGCTACCTGCGCATGAGCGGCTACAACGTGCTGATGCCGATGGGCTGGGACGCCTTCGGCCTGCCGGCCGAGAACGCGGCGCTCAAGAACGGCGTGCCGCCGGCCAAGTGGACCTACGAGAACATCGACTACATGCGCGGCCAGCTCCAGGCCATGGGCCTGGCGATCGACTGGAGCCGCGAGGTCGCCACCTGCGACCCGAGCTACTACAAGTGGAACCAGTGGCTGTTCCTGAAGATGCTCGAGAAGGGCATTGCCTACCGCAAGACCCAGGTCGTCAACTGGGACCCGGTCGACCAGACCGTGCTGGCCAACGAGCAGGTGATCGACGGCAAGGGCTGGCGCACCGGCGCCACGGTCGAGCGTCGCGAGATCCCCGGCTACTACCTCAAGATCAGCGACTACGCCGAAGAGCTGCTCGAGCACACGCAGCACAAGCTGCCGGGCTGGCCCGAGCGCGTCAAGCTGATGCAGGAGAACTGGATCGGCAAGAGCGAGGGCGTGCGCTTCGCCTTCACGCACGACATCAAGGACGCGAGCGGCAACCTGATCCAGGACGGCCGCATGTACGTGTTCACCACGCGCGCCGACACCATCATGGGCGTGACCTTCTGCGCCGTCGCGCCCGAGCATCCGCTCGCGATGCATGCCGCCACGCGCGATCCGAAGGTCGCGGCCTTCATCGAGGAATGCAAGGCCGGCGGCACCACCGAGGCCGAGCTCGCCACGCAGGAGAAGAAGGGCGTGCCCACCGGGCTCAGCGTGCGCCATCCGATCACCGAGGAACTGGTGCCGGTGTGGGTGGGCAACTACGTGCTCATGAGCTACGGCGACGGCGCCGTGATGGGCGTGCCCGCGCACGACGAGCGCGATTTCGCGTTCGCCAACAAGTACGGCATCGAGATCATCCAGGTGGTGCTGGTCGACGACGAGCCGGACTTCGACTACCACCGGTGGCAGGACTGGTACGCCCTGAAGGACGAATCCGGGCAGCGCAGCGTGACCATCAACTCCGACAACTTCAGCGGCATGCGCCACAAGGAGGCCGTGGCCGCCGTGGCGCACGCGCTCGGCCAGAAGGGCCTGGGCGGGCTGCAGACCACGTGGCGCCTGCGTGACTGGGGCGTGAGCCGCCAGCGCTATTGGGGCACGCCGATCCCGATCATCCACTGCGACGAGCACGGCGCGGTGCCGGTCCCCGAAAAAGACCTGCCCGTGGTGCTGCCGACCGACTGCGTGCCCGACGGCTCGGGCAATCCGCTCGCCAAGCATGAGGGCTTCCATGCCGGCGTGGTCTGCCCCGTGTGCGGCAAGCCCGCGCGCCGCGAGACCGACACCATGGACACCTTCGTGGACAGCTCGTGGTACTTCATGCGCTACTGCGACCCGAAGAACGACGAGGCCATGGTGGCCGGCGGCGCCGACTACTGGATGCCGATGGACCAGTACATCGGCGGCATCGAGCACGCCATCCTTCACCTGCTGTACGCGCGCTTCTGGACCAAGGTGATGCGCGACCTCGGCCTGGTGAAGGTCGACGAGCCCTTCAGCAAGCTGCTCACGCAGGGCATGGTGCTCAACCACATCTACTACCGGCGCGGGGAGAAAGGCGGCAAGGACTACTTCCCGCCCTCGGACGTGACGCCGGTGCTCGACGCGCAGGGCCGCATCACCGGCGGCACGCTGGCCGACGGCACGCAGCTCGAGTACGGCGGTGTCGGCAAGATGGGCAAGAGCGAACGCAATGGTGTCGATCCGCAGGACCTGATCGAGAAGTACGGCGCCGACACCGCGCGCCTGTACACCATGTTCACCGCGCCGCCCGAGGCCACGCTCGAATGGAACGACGCCGCGGTCGAAGGCAGCTTCCGCTTCCTGCGCCGGGTCTGGAACTTCGGCGTGACGCAGGCCGACGCGCAATCGGTCGAGATCGCCGGCCAGTCGTTCGGCAAGGCGGCCCAGGCGCTGCGGCGAGAAGTGCACACCGTGCTGCGCCAGATCGACTACGACTACCAGCGCATGCAATACAACACCGTGGTGTCGGGCGCGATGAAGCTGCTCAACGCGGTCGAAGGCTTCAAGCCCGATGGCAGCCCCGGCGACGCGGCCGCGCTGCGCGAGGGCTTCGGCATCCTGCTGCGCTGCCTTTACCCGGCCACGCCGCACCTCACGCACCAGCTGTGGCAGGCCCTCGGCTACGACAAGGCCATGGGCGGCCTGCTCGATGCGCCCTGGCCCGTGGTGGACGTGGACGCGCTCACGCAGGACGAGGTCGAGCTCATGCTGCAGGTCAACGGCAAGCTGCGCGGCAAGCTGCTGGTGCCCGCCGAGGCCTCGAAGGACGAGATCGAGAAGCTCGCGCTCGCCTGCGACGACTTCGTCAAGTTCGCCGAAGGCGCGCCGGCCAAGCGCGTCATCGTGGTGCCGGGCCGCCTGGTCAACGTGGTCATCTGAGAAGCAGGAGAAGCATGAACCCTCGCACTGCCCCGCTGCCGCGCCGCGGCTTCCTTCTCGGCCTGGCCGCCGCCGGCGCAAGCCTCGGGCTGGCCGGCTGCGGCTTCGAGCTGCGCCGGGCGCCGGTGTTCGCGTTCAAGAGCCTGTCGCTCTCGGGCAATTCCGAACTGATCAACCGGCTGCGGCGCGAGCTGCGGGCCGCAGGCACCGTCACGCTGGTACCCCCGGGCGAGGCGCAGACGGCCGATGCGATCCTCGAGATGCTCGGCGAGAGCCGCGACCGCATCGTGATCTCGACCAATTCGGCCGGCCTGCTGCGCGAACTGCAGCTGCAGCTGCGCGTGCGCTTCGCATTGCGCACGCCGGGCGGCAAGGCGCTGCTGCCGCCGACCGAAGTGGCGCAGACGCGCGACCTGAGCTTCAACGAGACCAATGCGCTCGCGAAGGAAGGCGAGGCCGAGCTGCTCTACCGCGACATGCAGGCCGACATCGCGCAGCAGATGCTGCGCCGCCTCGCGGCCGTCAAGGAGCTCTAGCCTCGATGCAGCTCGCCAGCGCCCAGCTCGGGGCCCACCTGCAGAAGGGCCTGAAGCCGCTCTACACGGTCCACGGCGACGAGCCGCTGCTGGCCCAGGAGGCGGCCGACGCGATCCGCGCCGCGGCGCGCGCGCAGGGCTACACCGAGCGCAGTTCCTACACCGTGGCCGGCGCGCACTTCGACTGGAGCGCGGTGCTCGCGGCCGGCGGATCGCTCTCGCTCTTTGCCGACAAGCAGATCGTCGAGATCCGCATTCCCTCGGGCAAGCCCGGCAAGGACGGCAGCACGGCGCTGCAGCAGCTGGCCGAGGCCGCCAAGGGCAACGACAGCACGCTCACGCTCGTGATGCTGCCGCGGCTCGACAAGGCCACGCGCACCGGCGCCTGGTTCTCGGCGCTCGAGAACAATGGCGTGAGCATCCAGGTCGATCCGGTCGAGCGTGCCGCGCTGCCACAGTGGATCGCGCAGCGCCTGGGCCTTCAGGGCCAGCGCGTGATGCCCGGCGACGAGGGCCAGCGCACCTTGCAGTTCTTCGCCGACCGCGTCGAAGGCAACCTGCTGGCCGCGCACCAGGAGATCCAGAAGCTCGCGCTGCTGTATCCCGCGGGCGAGCTGGCCTGGGCGCAGGTCGAGGCCGCGGTCAACAACGTGGCGCGCTACGACGTCTTCAAATTGTCGGAAGCCGTGCTGGCCGGCAATCCGCAGCGCGTGGCGCGCATGCTCGAAGGGCTGCAGGCCGAAGGCGAGGCCGAGGTGCTGGTGCACTACACGCTGGCCGAGGACATCCGCGCGCTCAAGCGCGTGAAGGACGCCATGGCCGCCGGCCGGCCGCTGCCCATGGCGCTGCGCGAGAACCGCGTCTGGGGTCCGAAGGAACGGGCCTTCGAGCGCGTGCTGCCGCGGCTCGACGACCGCATGCTCGCGCGGCTGCTGCGCGCCGCGCACGTGGTCGACGGCATCTGCAAGGGGCTCAAGCAGCCCGACTGGCCCGCCAGCGGCTGGCAGGCCCTGCAGCGGCTGGCGCTGATGCTGTGCCGCGCGTGCCGGGCCTGAAGAGGAGCGGGAGCGGACAACCGGACGCAGAAGTCGCAGAGGTTTCGCAGAAGAAAGACCAAAAATTCTGTTTTTGAATTCTTTTGCGACTTCTGCGTAGCTTTTGTTTTTGTTCTGCGTTCGGCTGTCCGTTCCCGTACCCTGCAGCGGCCCCGCTTCACGTGGGAAAATGCCCGTCATGAACGCCTTCAACGTCAGCGAGCACATGCAGGCCCTCGGGCTGCAGGCCAAGACCGCCGCCTTCCTCATGGCCCGTGCGGATGCAGCTACAAAAAACAGAGCGCTGAAGGCGCTCGCCAAGCGTCTGCGCGACGCGGGCCCGGCGCTCGCGGCGGCCAACCAGGCGGACCTGGAGCGCGCCACCGCGGCCGGCCTGCCCGCACCCATGGTCGACCGGCTCAAGCTCACGCCCAAGGTCATCGAAACCGTGGCGCTCGGCTGCGAGCAGCTGGCCGGCATGGCCGACGTGATCGGCGAGATCATCGGCATGAAGCAGCAGCCCAGCGGCATCCGCGTGGGCCAGATGCGGGTGCCGATCGGCGTCTTCGGCATGATCTACGAAAGCCGCCCCAACGTGACCATCGAGGCCGCCAGCCTCGCGATCAAGAGCGGCAATGCGGCCATCCTGCGCGGCGGCTCGGAGGCGATCGAATCGAACAAGGCGCTCGCACTGCTCGTGGCCGGCGCGCTCGAGGAGGCCGGCCTGCCGGCCGATGCGGTGCAGCTGGTGCAGACCACCGACCGCGAGGCCGTGGGCCAGTTGATCGCCATGCCCGAGTTCGTGGACGTGATCATCCCGCGCGGCGGCAAGGGCCTGATCGAGCGCATCAGCCGCGACGCCAAGGTGCCCGTCATCAAGCACCTCGACGGCAACTGCCATGTCTATGTGGACGACTCGGCCGAGTTCGAGATGGCGCTGCGCATCGTCGACAACGCCAAGACCCAGAAATACAGCCCCTGCAACGCCGCCGAAGGCCTGCTGGTCTCGGCCGCGGTGGCCGACGACTTCCTGCCGCGCATCGGCGCGATCTTCGCGGCCAAGGACGTCGAGATGCGCTGCGACCCGGCCGCGGCCCGCATCCTGCGCGCCGATGAATCGCTCGCGGATGCCGGCGCGAAGATCGTCGATGCGCTCGAGTCCGACTGGTCCGAGGAATACCTCGCGGCGGTCATCAGCATCAAGGTGGTCGAGGGCGTCGACGCGGCGATCGCGCACATCAACCGCTATTCGAGCCACCACACCGACGCGATCGTCACGCGCGACCACGTGCATGCGCAGCGCTTCCTGCGCGAGGTCGATTCGGCAAGCGTCATGGTCAATGCGAGCACACGCTTCGCTGACGGTTTCGAGTTCGGCCTCGGGGCCGAAATCGGCATCAGCACCGACAAGTTCCATGCGCGCGGGCCGGTCGGCATCGAGGGGCTGACCTCGCTCAAGTACGTGGTGCTGGGCCAGGGCGAAGTCCGCGGCTGAGGCGCCGGCGGCGGCGGCTGCATCGGCCGCCTAACCTTTCGCGGGTCTTGTCATCGGGGCGGCCATCCCCAAATCCTACAATTCTGCTCTACCTTTCCAAGTACAAATCCAACAAGGCCGCCGCATGGTTCCGCATCTCGTCACCGCCCTGACCGGCCCCATCAACGAACTGGAACAGCGGGTGCTCGACTCGACGCCCGCCATCGAGCGCTGGTTCCGCCTCGAATGGATGGAGCACACACCGCCGTTCTACAGCGCGGTCGACATTCGCAACGCCGGCTTCAAGCTCGCGCCGGTCGACACCAACCTGTTCCCGGGCGGCTGGAACAATCTCACCAAGGAGATGCTGCCGCTCGCGGTGCAGGCAGCGCAGGCGGCGATCGAGAAGATCTGTCCCGAGGCGCGCAACCTGCTGGTCATTCCCGAGAACCACTCGAAGAACACCTTCTATCTCGCCAACGTGGCGCAGCTGGTGCGCATCTTCCACATGGCGGGACTCAACGTGCGCGTCGGCTCGATCGATCCGGCGATCAAGTCGCCGAAGAAGATCGAGCTGCCCAATGGCGAGACGGTGTGCCTGGAGCCCGTGGTGCGCACCAAGCGGCGGCTCGGCCTGAAGAACTTCGACCCGTGCACCATCCTGCTCAACAACGAGCTGTCGGCGGGCACGCCGGGCATCCTCGAAGACCTGCACGAGCAGTACCTGCTGCCGCCGCTGCATGCGGGCTGGTCGGTGCGGCGCAAGAGCAACCACCTGCACAGCTACGAAGAGCTCTCGAAGCGCTTCGGCAAGCTGCTCGGCATCGATCCCTGGCTCATCAACCCGATCTACGCGCGCGCCGAGGGCATCGACTTCGCCGAGGGCCGCGGCATCGACGTGCTCACGAGCCACGTCGACGCGGTGCTCACCAAGGTGCGCCGCAAATACAAGGAATACGGCATCAACGAGAAGCCCTTCGTGGTCGTCAAGGGCCATGTCGGCGGCGACGGGCCCGGCGTGGTCACGGTGCGCGATGCGCGCGAGGTCGAGGCCCTCGTGGGCGCGGCCAAGCCGCGGGCGGCGGCCACCACGCGCGCGGGCGCCGCGGCGCGGGCGCTGCGCGGCCCCGGCGAGGTGATCGTGCAGGAAGGCGTGCTGACCAACGAGCGGGTGCACAACGGCGTGGCCGAACCGGTGGTCTACATGATGGACCGCTACGTGGTCGGCGGCTTCTACCGCGTGCATGCCGAGCGCAACCCCGACGAGAACCTCAAGCTGCCGGGCGCCAATTTCGTGCCGCTGGCCTTCTCCGACAGCGCGCACCTGCCGCAGCCCGGCGCCAAGCCGGGCGCGAGCGCGCCGAACCGCTTCTACATGTACGGCGTGGTCGGCCGCCTGGCCATGGTGGCCGCGAGCTATGAGCTGGAAGCCACCGACCCCGACGCCGAAGTCTACGAATAATGATTTTGCGGGGCGGCTTGCGGCGGCAGCGCGCGGCGGCAAAATAGCGGCCCCACAGCAAAAGGAATCGAGAGGGCGGGAGGATGCGTGCGGCGGCCCCGGGGCTGCGGCGGCCGTGTCCTCGCATGTGTGACTTCCGGTTACACCAGGCAGTTCGTCCTTCTTCCACCGACTTCGTGTCCCCACCCAAAGCCTCTTCCGCCGCCGCCCTGATCATCGGCACCATCGGTGTCGTCTACGGCGACATCGGCACCAGCGTCCTGTATGCCGTCAAGGAGGTGTTCAACCACGGACACCTGCCGTTCACCATCGAGAACGTCTACGGCATTCTCTCGATGTTCTTCTGGACGCTCACCGTCATCGTGTCGATCAAGTACGTGGTGCTCGTGCTGCGGGCCGACAACGAAGGCGAGGGCGGCCTGGTCGCCATGCTCGCGCTGGCCTCGCGCGCGGTGGCCGACAAGCCGCGGCTGCGCAGCGTGCTGCTGCTGGTCGGCATTTTCGGTACCTCGCTGTTCTACGGCGACGGCGTCATCACGCCGGCCATCTCCGTGCTGTCGGCGGTCGAGGGCCTCGAGGTCGTGTCGCCGCACTTCAGGCACTACGTGCTGCCGATCACGCTGGTGGTGCTGTTCGGCCTGTTCGTGGTGCAGAAGCGCGGCACCGCGGGCATCGGCAAGTTCTTCGGGCCGATCACGCTGACCTGGTTCGCGGCCATCGCGGTGCTCGGCGTCACGCAGATCGTCAACCATCCCGAGATCCTGAAGGCGATCAGCCCCTGGTATGCGCTGAAGTTCATCTGGGACAACCCCGGCATGAGCTTCATCCTGCTGGGCGCCACGGTGCTCTGCGTGACCGGCGCCGAGGCGCTCTATGCCGACCTCGGCCACTTCGGCAAGCGGCCGATTCGCGTGGCGTGGTTCACGGTGGTGATGCCGGCGCTCACGCTCAACTACTTCGGCCAGGGCGCGCTGCTGCTCGAGAACCCCGAGGCGGTGAAGAATCCGTTCTTCATGATGGCGCCCGAGTGGGCGCTGATCCCGCTGGTGCTGCTGGCCACTTTGGCCACGGTGATCGCCTCGCAGGCGCTCATCACCGGCGCTTTCAGCGTCACGCGCCAGGTGGTCCAGCTCGGCTACCTGCCGCGCATGAACATCGAGCACACCAGCGTGCGCGCCGCGGGCCAGATCTACATCCCGATCGTCAACTGGGGCCTGTTCGCGGCCATCGTGCTGGCGGTGCTGATGTTCCGTTCGTCGAGCAGCCTGGCCGCGGCCTACGGCATCGCGGTGACCACCGACATGCTGATCACCACGGTGCTGACCTTCTTCGTGATCCGCTACGCCTGGAAGCTGCCGCTGGCGGTGTGCATCGCATCGACGGCGGTGTTCTTCGCGGTCGACTTCATGTTCTTTGCCTCGAACCTGCTCAAGCTGTTCGAAGGCGGCTGGTTCCCGCTGGTGATCGGCGGCGCGGTGTTCACGCTGATGATCACCTGGAAGGAGGGCCGCCGCCTCATGGGCGAGGTGCAGCGCGCCGACGCGATCGCGCTGAAGGAGTTCCTGGCCTCGGTGTTCGAGAGCCCGCCCGCGCGCGTGGAGGGCACTGCGGTGTTCCTCACGGCCGAGCCCGGCGTGGTGCCCAATGCGCTCTTGCACAACCTCAAGCACAACAAGGTGCTGCACGAGCAGAACCTGTTCGTCACGGTGCGCAACCACGAGGTGCCGTGGATCCCGATGAACAAGCGCATCGAGATCGAGCCGCTCGGTCACCATTGCTGGCAGGTCATCGTGCACTACGGTTTCAAGAACGACGTCGACCTGCCGCGCGCGCTCGATAACGCGCGCATGCGCGGCTGCCAGCTCGAGCCCATGGCGACGAGCTACTTCCTCTCGCGCGACGTGGTGATCCCCACGCTCGGCAGTGGCATGGCGCCCTGGCGCGAAAAGCTGTTCGCGCAGATGCACCACAACGCGAGCGGCGCGGCGGCCTTCCTCGGGCTGCCGAACAACGCGGTGGTGGAGCTGGGGTCGAAGATCGAGATCTGAAGGATCGGGAGCGGACTACCGTACACAGAGGGCGCAGAGGGCGCAGAGGTTCGCAGAGGGCGCAGAAGAACAGCCAAAAAAAGGTGGGGCCGCGCTGTGCGATCGCCGCGCCTCGAAGCCGATGTGCGGCGCGGCGGTTGCGCGATGACGGTCCACCTTCAGGTTTTCCTTTCGCGTCCTCTGCGAAACCTTCGCGTCCTCTGCGTCCGGTAGTCCGATCCCTTCGGCCTTCACCCCAACCCCAGCATCTGCCCCAAACTGCGCTGCGCCGCCGGCCTGTCGAGTGCGATGTTGCGCTCCAGGTCCAGCAGGTGCGCTTCCATCAGGCGCACGGCCTCGTCGGCGTCGCCGCGGGCGATCGCATCGACCAGTTCCGCATGCTCGTCGTGCTCGCAGGCCGCGTTGCCCGGCGGCTCGTAGAGCGCCACGATGAGCGAGCAGCGCGACATGAGCTCGGTCAGGTAGCGCTCCAGGATCGGATTGCGTGCGAGCCGTGCCACGCGCAGGTGGAACGAACTCGCGAGGCGCGCCCATTCGGGCTGCGTGTGGCGGTGCATCGCCGCATGCTCCTCTTTCAGGTGCCGCCGCAGCGCGGCAACCTCGGCGCGCGTGGCGTTGCGCACCGCCATGCGCACCAGCGCCGCCTCGAGCGCGCGGCGGGCCTCGAAGATCTGCCGCGTCTCTTCGGGCGAGGGCATCGCCACGATCGCGCCGCGGTTCGGCCGCAGTTCGACGATGTGGTCGTGCGCGAGCCGCTGCAGCACTTTGCGCACCATCGCGCGGCTCACGCCGAACAGCGCGCACAGCGAGGCTTCGGGCAGCTTGGTGCCGGGCGCCAGGCGCTGGTGCGTCACGCCCTCGAACACCGAGCGGTAGATGCGCTCCTCGATGTCGCCGTCGTCCGCAGGCGGTGCGTCGTCGACGGCGGCGGATTGCCGTGCGCGGGCAGAGGGTTTCTTCGAGGCAGGAGGGCGGGCCATGGGCAGAAGGAGCGTGCGGGCGTGCGGGCGTGCGGGCAGAGGCGGCGATTATCGAACGCGGTTCAGCCGAACGCGCCGGGCCGCTCGGCCGCGAGCTGCTGCATGTGCGCGGCGATCGCGCCCGGCGTGGTGAACCACACGTCGCCGCGGTCGCGCGCCCGCGCGAGGTGCGCGAGCGCGGTGCGCAGGTGGCGCAGGCGGTAGGGCTGGCCGACGATGTACGGATGCAGCGCCAGGCCCATCACCAGCGGCTGCGCACGCGACTGCGCCTGCATCTCGTCGAAGTTGTCGATCACCATCGCGCTGAAGTCCTTCGCGTCCATCAGCCGCCCGACGATCATCGGAATGTCGTTGAGCTCCTGCGGGTACGGCACCGACCAGATGGCGCCCCCCGCGCGCGTGCGCATGCGCACCGGCTGGTCGTCGTGGCACCAGTTGAGCGTGTAGCCGTAGCCGGTTTCTGCGAGCAGGTCGGGCGTGACGGGGCTTTCGGAGATCCACGGCGACAGCCATCCCGCGGGCGCCTGCCCGCTCTCGCGCCGCATGCGGTCGCGGCAGCGCAAGAGCAGCGCGCGTTCGTGCGCCTCGTCGAGCGCGCCCTGGCGCTCGGCATTGCTGTGGCCGTGGCCGATGAGCTCGTCGCCGCGCGCCACCACCGCCTGCACCAGTTCGGGGCAGTGGTCGTAGAGCGCGGTATTGACCAGCGCGCCCGTCGGCAGCCCGAGCGCATCGAAGAGTTCGAGGCAGCGCCATGCGCCCACGCGGTTGCCGTACTCGCGCCAGCCGTGGTTCAGCACGTCGGGCTGCGGCGAGGCCGGTCCGATGCAGGCGCCGAGCCCGTCGCCGAAGGCGAAGTGCTCGATGTTGAAGCCCAGGTACACCGCGAGCCGTGCGCCGTTGGGCCAGGCGAAGTCGGGCCGGCGCGTGATCGGCCGGTAGTCGAAGCGGCCGTGCGAGGGCAGCAGCTCGGGCCAGCGGGCCGTCATGCGCGCGGCCTCACAGCACCGCGAGGCCGGCGCGCACGAGCAGCCACTCGGCGCTGTCGTTCCACACGTCCATCTGCACGATCAACCCGTGGCGCACCACGTAGCGGTCGACATAACGGTTGCCTTCGAAGGCCGTGCCGTCGGGCCACGCGCCATAGAGCGTGCCGAGGCTGTAGACCACCGTCTCTTCGGGCGTGCCGCCGGCCACCGTTTCGGTGCGCTCGATCTTCTTCTTGACCCAGGCGTAGCGCTTTGCGTTGAACGCCGAGGTGTCGCCGGGCGCCTGCATCGGGCGATTGCCGGTGAAACGGATGCGGATGCCCGGCGCGGTGTAGCGCGACGCCGCGGCCGGGTCGGGAATCATCACCAGGCGAAGGAATTCGTCGACCACGGCGGCCGGGTCGGTGAGCGAAGTGGCGGTCGATGCGGATGTGTCCATGGGTTCTCCAATCAGTGGGCCAAGGCGGTGCATGGCAAAGGGCATTGGTGCAATGCACAGCAATTCTCGTGCCGAATTGTCAACCGATCAGGCAACAGATTGTCGACAAGTTCAACGCGAAAGTGTCGACTTGGCATGGCGCTTGCATCGGGCATCAACCAGTCGCTTCGGCGGATGCCCGATGCACCTTGTTGGGTGCCGCCAGCTTGTTGTTGTCCTCTTTCGACCAGGAGTCCGCCATGACCCGCACCGCTGTTCGCCTTCCCGTTCTTCGCCGCCGCACGCTCTGCATTGCGGCCGCCGCCTGCCTTGCCGCAGGCACGGTCCTCGCCGCCGAGCCGATCAAGATCGGCCTCGTCACCGCGCTGTCGGGCCAGTCGGCCCTGGCCGGCGAGGCGATCACGCGCGGCCTCTCGGTCGCCATCGACGAGATCAATGCCAAGGGCGGCCTGCTCGGCGGGCGCAAGCTCGAGCTGGTGCGCCGCGACGACGAGGCCAATCCCGCCAAGGGCGTGGTGGCCGCACGCGAGCTGATCTTCAAGGAGAAGGTGGCGGTGCTGTTCGGCGGGCTCGACACGCCGGTGTCGATGGCCATCGTGCCGATCGCGAACCAGGAGAAGACGCCCTTCATGGGGCCCTGGGCCGCAGGCACGCCGATCACCAAGAACGGCGCCAATCCCAACTTCGCGTTCCGCGTCTCGGCCGTCGACGAGATCGTCAACGTGGGCATGCTCGACTACGCGCAGAAGAGCTTCAAGAGCGGCAAGTTCGGCATGATCCTCGTCAACAACCCCTGGGGCGAATCGAACGAAAAGGGCCTGCATGCCGCGCTCGCGGCCAAGGGGCTGAAGGCCGTGGGCGTCGAGAAGTTCGAAGGCAGCGACGTCGATGTGGTGCCGCAGCTCACGCGGCTCAAGGCGGCCGGTGCCGACACGCTGTTCATGGTCGGCAACGTGGGCCCGTCGGCGCAGGTGGTCAAGTCGCTCGACCGCATGGGCTGGCAGGTGCCGATCGTCTCGCACTGGGGCCCGGCCGGCGGCCGCTTCACCGAACTGGCCGGCCCGAACGGCAAGAACGTGCATTTCGTGCAGACCTACAGCTTCTTCGGCAAGCAGTCGCCGGTCGGCGAGCGCGTGATCGCGGCGCTCAAGGCCAAGTACCCGGCCATCAAGGGCCCCGACGACATCACGCCGGCCGTGGGCGTGGCCAATGCCTACGACGGCATGCAGCTCGCCGCGCTGGCCATCGCGGCCGCGGGCTCGACCGACGGCGATGCGGTGCGCCAGGGCTTCTACAAGATCGGCAGGTACGAGGGCCTGATCAAGACCTACGACAAGCCCTTCTCGCCCGGCGTGCATGACGCGGTGACCGCGAGCGACTACGTCTGGGCGCAATTCATCGACAACCGCATCCTGCCCGTGGGCATGGCCGCGGCGAAATAAGCAAGCGATGCTGTTGTCTGCATGGATCAGCGGGCTGGGGCTCGGCAGCATGTACGGGCTCATCGCCCTCGGCTTCCACGTCACCTATGCCGTCTCGGGCACCGTCAACTTCGCGCAGGGCAGCGCGATGATGCTCGGTGCGGTCTTCACCTTCTGGTTCGCGCAGACGCTGGGCTGGCCGATGCCGCTGGCGGTGCTGCTGGCGCTGGTGCTGTGCGGCGCGTACGGCATGCTGGTCGAGTTCGCGGCCGTGCGGCCGTTTGCGAGCCGCGGCTCCGAGGCCTGGCTGATGGCCACCGTCGCGCTCGGCATGGTGGTCGACAACCTCGTGATGTTCACCTTCGGCAAGGAGCCGCGCAGCCTGCCGTCGTCGCTCGCGGTCACGCCGCTGCAGGTCGGCGAGGTCGGGCTGGGCGTGTATCCGCTGCAGCTGCTGATTCCGCTCGCGGGTCTGGCGCTCGCCGCGGCATTGCACCTGGTGGCGCGCCGCACGCGCTGGGGCATCGGCATGCTCGCGGTGGTGCAGAACCCCGCGGCCGCACGGCTCATGGGCATTCCGATCCGGCGCGCGGTGGCCGCGGCCTTCGCGCTGTCGGCGGTACTCGCGGGCACCGCGGGCGTATTGATCGCACCGCTCTACAACGTGCAGGCCGACATGGGCACGCTGTTCGGGCTCAAGGCCTTCGCGGTGGCGATCCTCGGCGGCATCACCAGCGCGTGGGGCGTGATGGGCGCGGGCCTGCTGTTCGGCCTGGCCGAAGCACTGATCACCGCCACGCTGGGCTCGGGCTACACGCAGATCCTGACCTTCGCGCTGGTGATCGCGGTGCTCGCGCTGCGGCCCCAGGGCCTGTTCGGCCGCGCGGCGGTGAAGAAGGTATGAACCCGACAACACGCATGCAGTGGCCCGCGCTGGCCGCGCTGGTGGCGACGATGGCCGCCGGGGTCGCGCTCGCGGCCACCGTCAACGGCTATTACGTCTTCGTGCTCGCCAACGTCGCGCTGTTCGCGATCGTCGGCGTCGGGCTCAATGTGCTGCTCGGGCTCACGGGGCAGATGTCGTTCGGGCATGTCGGCTTCTATGCCATCGGCGCCTACGCGGTCGCGATCCTCACGGGCAAGACCGGCTGGAGCTTCTGGCTCGCCTGGCCCGCGGGCGCGCTGATCGCGGGTGCCATGGGTGCGCTGCTGGCGCTGCCGGCGCTGCGCGCCCGGGGCCCGTACCTTGCCATGATCACCATCGCGTTCGGGTTCATCGTCGAGCATGCGATTGTGGAGGCACGCGACCTCACGGGCGGGCAGAACGGCATCATGGGCATCGCGGGCCCGGTGCTCGGGTCGTTGGCGCACGGCGAGCGCGCGGCGGCGATGCTCGCGGTGCTCACGGCGGGCGTGGCGCTCGCGGGCTTTGCGCTGCTCTCGCGCGGCGGCTGGGGCGCGGCAATGCGCGCGGTGCGCGACAGCGACACCGCGGCCGAGTCGATCGGGCTCGATCCGCTGCGCATCAAGACGGTGGCGTTCGCGATTTCGGCGTTCTGCGCGGGCGCGGCGGGCGGGCTGTTCGCGCCGCTCTCGGGCTTCGTCACGCCGCATACCTTCGGCTTCGGGCAGTCGATCCTGTTCGTGCTGGTGGTGATGATCGGCGGCGCCGGTTCCATCGCGGGACCGCTGGCCGGCGCGCTGGTGGTGGGCCTGCTGCCGGAGCTGCTCTCGAGCTTCGAGGAATACCGGCTGCTGATCTTCGGCCTGCTGCTGCTGGTGGTGCTGTGGGCTGCGCCCGAAGGGGCGGCCGGGCTCTGGTGGCGCATCGCGGCGTGGCGCGGTGCGCGGCGCACGCCAATGCCCGAAGCGCCGCCGCTGGCGGCGACGGACGGCGCCGGCCTGCTGCCATCGCGCACGGCCGGCGCGCCGATCCGCACCGAGGGCCTCACGATGCAGTTCGGCGGTGTGCGCGCCGTCGGCGACCTCGACTTCGCGACCCGGCCCGGCGGCATCACGAGCCTGATCGGCCCCAATGGCGCCGGCAAGACGACCGTGCTCAACATGCTGAGCGGCTTCTATTGCCCCACCGGCGGCGGCTTCCGCCTGGGCGATGTGCCGCTGCAAGGGCAGCGCGCGTTCCGCATCGCGCGCGCCGGGGTGGCGCGCACCTACCAGACCTCGCAGCTTTTCGGCAGCCTCAGCGTGGAAGACAACGTGGCGCTCGCACTCGGCCGCGGCACGCTCGGGCCGCTGCTCGGCGCGCGCCGTTTCCGCTCGGTGGCCGCGCGTGCCGAGGCGCGGCGGCTGCTTGCCTTCTGCGGCTGCGCGGGCACGGCGCAGCGGCGCGCGTCCGACCTGGCGCACGTCGAGCGGCGGCTGGTCGAGATCGCGCGTGCGCTGGCGACCGCGCCGCAGGCGCTGCTGCTCGACGAGCCCGCGGCGGGCCTCTCGCGCGAGGACAAGGCGCGGCTGGCCGAACTGTTGCAGCGCATCGCGGCCGCAGGCATCGGCGTGCTGCTGGTCGAGCACGACATGGAACTCGTCATGGGCATCTCCGACCACATCGTGGTGCTCGATGCCGGCCAAAGGCTCGCGGTCGGCGATGTGGCCGCCGTGCAGGCCGATCCCGCGGTGCGCAAGGCCTACCTCGGCGAAGCGCTGGTGGACGAAGCGCCCGCGGCCGCGCGCACGCCGCGCAAGCCGCTCGCGGCCGATGCGCCCGAACTGCTCGGCGTCGGCGGCCTGGTCGCGGGCTACGGCGCAGAGCCGGTGCTGCACGGCATCGACCTGCGCGTGCGGCGCGGCGAGCTGGTCGCGCTGCTCGGCGCCAATGGCGCGGGCAAGTCGACGCTGATGCGTTCGCTCGCGGGCCTGCACCGGCCGGTGCACGGCGGCATCCATCTCGATGGCGCCGAGCTCGCCGGCCTGCCGGCCGAGCGCATCGTGGCGCGCGGGCTGGTGCTGGTGCCCGAGGGCCGGCAGGTGTTCCCCGAACTCAGCGTGCGCGACAACATCCGCCTCGGCGCGTTCCTCGACGACCGCGACGTCGACGCGCGCATCGAGGCCATGCTCGCGCGCTTTCCGCGCCTGCGCGAGCGGCTGCACCAGCGCGCGGGCCTGCTGTCGGGCGGCGAGCAGCAGATGCTGGCCATCGCGCGCGGGCTGATGTCGAAGCCGCGCGTGCTGCTGCTCGACGAACCCTCGCTGGGCCTGGCGCCGAAGATCATCGCCGAGCTGTTCGAGGCGCTCGACACCCTGCGCGCCGAGGGCCTGACCGTGCTGCTGGTCGACCAGATGGCCGCGCTCGCGCTGGCGCTGTGCGACCGCGCCTATGTGATCGAGGGTGGCCGCATCGTGGCCGAGGGCAGCGCGGCGGAGATCGCGGCCGACGGCGCGCTGGCGCGGGCCTACCTCGGCGCGGCCTGATACGGCGCGGGTCAGGGGCCGCAAGCGACGGCGCCGGCCAGCCGGCACAATCGCGCGATGTCGTTTTTCAAGGATCTGAGCCTGTCGGCCCTCACCGCGGGCTTCGTCGCGGTGCTCGTGGGTTTCACGAGCTCGGTGGCGATCGTGTTCCAGGCCGCGCAGGCCTTCGGCGCCACGCCCGAGGTCATGGCCTCTTGGATCTGGGCGCTCGGCATCGGCATGGGCCTGCCGTCGCTATTGCTGTCGCTCTGGTGGCGCAAGCCGGTGATGATCGCCTGGAGCACGCCGGGCGCCGCCGTGCTCGCCGTGGCTGGCGGCCGCTACGGCATGGCCGACGCGGTCGGCGCCTTCATCGTGTGTGCGTTGCTGATCGTGCTCGCGGGCGCCACCGGCTGGTTCGAGCGGATCATGAACAGGATCCCGATGGCGCTCACCTCGGCGCTGCTCGCGGGCGTGCTCGCGCGCTTCGGGCTCGATGCGTTCATCGCCGCGAAGACCGCGCTGCCGCTGGTGCTGCTGATGCTCGGCACCTATCTGGCCGCCAGGCGGCTGCTGCCGCGCTATGCGGTGCCGCTCACGCTGCTGGCGGCCATCGGCTTCGTCGCCCTGCGCGGCGAGCTGGGCGGGTCGGCGCTGCAGTTCTCGCTCACGTGGCCGGTGTTCACCATGCCGGTGTTCGGCTGGCAGGCCATCGTCAGCCTGGCCCTGCCGCTCTTCATCGTCACCATGGCCTCGCAGAACCTGCCGGGCGTGGCGACGCTGCGCGCGGCCGGCTATGGCGACCTGCCCGTCAGCAAGCTCATCACCATCACGGGCCTGGTCACACTGGTGCTGGCGCCGTTCGGCGCCTTCGCGTTGAACCTGGGCGCGATCAGCGCCGCGATCTGCATGGGCCGCGAAGCGCACGAAGATCCGGCGCGTCGCTACACCGCGGCCGCAAGCTGCGGCGCGATCTATGTGGTGACGGCGTTCTTCGGTGCGGCCGTGGCGGCACTGTTCGCCGCCTTTCCGAAGGAACTGGTCGCCGCGATCGCCGGGCTCGCGCTGCTCGGCACCATCGGCAGCGCGCTGGCGACCGCGGTGCGCGACGAGTCCCGCCGCGAGGCCGCGGTCATCACCTTTCTGGTCACGCTGTCGGGCGTGACCGTGCTGGGCATCGGCTCGGCCTTCTGGGGCGTGGTGGCGGGGGCGCTGGCGCTCGCGGTGCAGCAGGCCGGCCGCGCAAAGGCCCCCGCCAGCACGGACATCGCGGCTTCCGGCAACATTGCGTCAGACAGTAGCAGCAGCAGCAACATGGCGGCGCCGCCGGGCGCCGGAAAGATATCCTGATGAAAAACAACATCCTCTTCGTCGCCGATCCGCTCGACCAGTTCAAGATCTACAAGGACACCACCTTCTCGATGATGCGCGAGGCGCAGCGCCGCGGCTGGCGCATTGCGGCCTGCCTGCCGCAGGACCTGCAGTGGGTGTCGGGCGGCAAGGTAACGGCCACGGTGCAGCAGATCACGCTGACGGGTGATCCGAAGGACTGGTGGCAGGTCGACATCACCGAATCGAAGGCGCTGGCCGATTTCGACGTGGTGCTGATGCGCAAGGACCCGCCCTTCGACGCCGAGTACATCTACGCGACCCACCTGCTCGAGCAGGCCGAGCGCGAGGGCGCGCGCGTGGTCAACAAGCCGCGCGCGCTGCGCGACCATCCCGAGAAGCTCGCGATCATGGAGTTTCCGCAGTTCATCACGCCGACGCTGGTCACGCGCAGCGCGCAGGCGGTGCGCGACTTCCATGCCGAGCATGGCGACATCATCCTCAAGCCGCTCGACGGCATGGGCGGGATGGGCATCTTCCGCATCAAGCAGGATGCGCTGAACCTCGGCTCGATCGTCGAGACGCTGAACAAGAACGGCGCCGAAACCATCATGGTGCAGCGCTTCGTGCCCGAGGTGTCGCAAGGCGACAAGCGCATCCTGATCATCGCGGGCGAGCCCGCGCCCTTCGTGCTCGCGCGCATTCCGCAGGGCACCGAGGTGCGCGGCAACCTCGCGGCCGGCGGCAAGGGCGTGGCCCAGCCGCTCACGCCGCGCAACCGCGAGATCGCCGAGACCGTGGGCCGCGCGCTCGCGCCGCGCGGGCTGCTGCTGATCGGGCTCGACGTGATCGGCGATGCGGTCACCGAGATCAACGTCACCAGCCCGACCTGCTTCCAGGAGATCACCGAGCAGACGGGCTTCGACGTGCCGAAGATGTTCATCGACGCGCTCGAGGCGCACCTGGCCGCGGCGCGCTGAGTTTTTTTCTTCAGCGCGGCGCGAGGGCGGCGCCGGCGGACTGCATGTCGCGCTCGCGCTGCCGCCGCGCCTGCAGCAGCCGCGCGCGCCGCTTGCGCCACCAGATCACGATGCCCGTGATCGACAGGCCCGCCACCGCCAGCCCCATCAGCGACATCAGGATGCGCCCCGGCGTTCCGAGGATGCGCCCGCCGTGCAGCGGCAGCTGCAGCTGCGCGAACACGTCGGCGGCGGTGCCGTGCCAGGGCCGGTTGTGGCTGATCACGTGGCCGTCGCGGCCGTCCAGGTAGAGGTTCGACAGGCCCATGCCGTCACTGTCATCGTGCGAGGCATGGTCGAAGAACGACACGTTGTAGAAACCGCCGCGCTGGTTGTAGAACACGCCCCCGAGCGGCGTGGTCCAGCCGCGCCGGCGCGCCTCGGCCTCGGCCTCGGCCACGATCTGGCGGAAGCCGATGGTGGGTTCGATGCGCGCGCCCAGCGGCGCGAGCGGCACCAGCGACGACGGGCCGGGCGTGGTCTTCGACACCAGCGACAGCAGCGGATGGAACACCTCCTTGTAGAGGTTGAGCGAGAACGACGTGAACGCGATGATGATGATCAGCACCCAGATCCAGAGCCCGCCCGAGCGGTGCAGGTCGAAGTTGAGCTTGTAGCCGCCGGCCGCCCAGCGCACCGCCCAGGCCGGTTTCCAGCGGCGCCACCATTCGCGTGCGGCGCGGTGCGACGGATGCGCCGCCTGGCGCAGGCGCCGCGGCGTCGTGAGGTAGAGCGCGACGAAGCTGTCGAGCAGCCACACCAGCGCCACCGTGCCCATGATCCAGTGGCCGAGCCGGTCGGTGCCCCAGACGGCCGGCACATGCAGCGTGTAGTGCAGCTTGCGCAGGAAGGGCATCAGCGTCTCGGGGCTGAGCGAGATCGCGGTCGAGTCGCGCTGGCCGCGGATCTCGGCCGTCACCGGATCGACATACACGCGGTTGAAGCCGAGCTTGTAGGGCTTGCCCGTGGCGGGGTCGGTGCGCGGCTGCACGAAATAGCCGGCCGCATGGCCTTCCTCGAAGCCGAGCGGCATGTAGGCGACGCGCACGCGCGGGTCGTGCGCCTCGACCGCCGCCGCGAGGTCGAACGGGTCCTTGAACGGGCCGCGCGCGGTGGTGTCGTACAGCTTGCGGTTGAGCCAGCCGTCGATCTCGTGGTCCCACGAGATGACCGCGCCGGTGAGGCCCGAGACGACGAGGAACAGCGCGACCGCGAGTCCCGCGAAGCGGTGCACCGCGGTCCAGAACCCGCGCATCAGAACTCGACCGTGGCCGACAGGCTGAAGGTGCGCGGGTTGCTCAGCACCAGGTAGCCCGAACCGGGATAGCCGCCGACCGACGCCCAATAGCTGCGGTCGCCCACGTTCTCGATGCGCGCGCGCAGCGTCAGCAGCTTGCCGTTGCCGACTTCGGTCACATAACGTGCGCCGAGGTCGAGCCGGGTCCAGCCCGGCGCGCGCAGCGTGTTGAGGGCATCGGCATAGCTCGCGCCGCTGGTCACCATGCGGCCGTCGAGCGACAGGCCGCGCACGCCCGGCACGTCCCATTCGAGGCCGATGCTGCCCTGCGCTTTCGGCACGCCGATCACGCGCTTGCCGTCGGTGGCGGCGCTGCCGGTGTCGTGCTGCTTGGCATCGAGCCAGGTCACGCCGCCGAGCAGGCGCAGGCCCTTGGCGACTTCGCCGAAGACGTTGAGTTCGGCGCCGCGGTGGCGGTCTTCGCCCTGCGCGCCGAAGTAGCCATTGGCCACGAAGGCACGCGGCTTGTCGGTGGTGAACAGCGCGAGGTTGGCGCCGATGTTGCCCGCGTCGTACTTGACGCCGATCTCCTTCTGCTTGGAGACGTAAGGGCGCAGCTGCTGGCCCGCGTTGACCACCGGCTGGCCGCCCGACTGCGCGGGCGCGCTCTCGCCCTGGGCAAGGCCTTCGATGTAGTTCGCATAGACCGACCACTGCGGGCTGGCCTTGAACACGATGCCGGCCACCGGGCTGACGCGCTCCTGGTCGTACGACGTGACGCTGCCGCCCGCGGCGGTCTGCCGGCCGCTGCTCACGATGCGGTAGCTGATCTCGCTGCTCTCGATGCGCTGGTGGCGCAGGCCGAGCGTGACGCGCAGCCGGTCGTCCATGAACGACATCGTGTCGCCCACGGCAACGCTGTTGAGCGTGGTCGTGCCGTTCAGGCCCGGGTTCGCGAGGTCGTTGCCGAGGTAGGTGAGCGCGGGCGGGGCGTAGCTGCGTGGCAGGTAGATGCTGGTGTTCATCGTGCTGCCCAGGCCCAAGGCATACGCGTTCTTCTTGTCGAGGTCGAAGTACGAATACGCGACGACCCACTCGTGGCCGACGCTGCCGGTGCGCGCCTTGCCGCGGATGCCGGCCTCGGCGGTCTTGACCCGGTCTTCGCGCGTGTTATCGAAGCGGCTCATGGTCGAAGCACCCGTGAGGCCGTTCGTCACCGTCGCGCCCGCGAGCGAGTTGTTCTCGTAGCTGCTGCGCGCGCCGCCCGCGGCCCAGGCCGTGATGTCGGGCGTGATGTCGTATTCGCCGCGCACCGAGCCGAAGGTGTCGCGCTCGTACGAATAGGTCCAGGGTTGCGCGAAGTTGCGGTCGTTCTCGGGCGCCCTCGGAACCACGGTGACGGCGCTGTTCAGCGTGACGTTCGGGCGCGTGTGGCGCAGCCGGTGCTCCTGGTGGCCGACGTCGGCCGAGATCCGCGCATTGCGGCTGCGCCAGTCGAAGCCCACGGCCAGCACGTCGAGCTTGACGCCTTCGCCGTCGATGGCCGTGCCGCCGTCGCGGTGGGCGGCATTCACGCGCACGCCCATGCTCTGGTCGGGCCCGAAGCGGCGCGCGATGTCGGCCGCGGCATAGGCCTGCGAGCCGCTCGCGGTGCCCAGCGTGAGCTGCGTGAGTGGCTCGTTCGGCGCGCGCTTGGGCAGCAGGTTGATGTTGCCGCCGATGCCGCCGCCCGCGGGCGTGGCACCGTTGAGGAACGCGCTCGCGCCGCGGAAGACCTCGACGCGCTCGAACAGCTCGGACGAGATGTACTGGCGCGGCAGCAGGCCGTACAGGCCGTTGTAGGCGATGTCGTCCGAGTTGACGATGAAGCCGCGGATGAAATACGACTCCTGGAAGTTGCCGAAGCCGCGCGCCACGCGCACCGACGGATCGTTCTGCAGCACGTCGGCCACGCTCCGGGCCTGCTGGTTCTGGATCAGTTCGTTGGTGTAGCTGGTGCTCGAGAACGGCGTGGCCATCATGTCCTGGTTGCCCAGGATGCCCACGCGGCCGCCGCGCGCCACCTGGCCGCCCGCGAAGGGCTTGGTCAGGCCTTCGGCCGAGGCGTCGGCGCTGGCTTCGACGGTGACGGTGGCCAGGGTGCCGGGCGCGCCGGCCGCGGCGGGTTCAGGCGTGGCTGCCGTCTGGGCCGAAGCGGTGAGGGCGTGCAGCACGAGCAGCGCGGCAGTGGCGGTCGGGCGCAGGCTGGCGCGCAGGAAGCGGGAGGAAGATGGCATGGAATGGTTCTGGGAATGCGCAAATGAGAACCATTATTGTTATTCCTTTGAACCGATTTGCCTCGAGACTTTCTTGCCGTGTTGCAAAAAAGTGTCGGTCAAACGTTTCAGTTCGCGAGGCGCTGCCCATCCACGAACACATGCAGCTCGCCCGGCGCGAACGGCGTCCATTCCTCGTTGTTCGTGAGCGGCGCGGTCACCACCACGGCCACGCGGTCGGTCGGCGTCGTGTGCTGCGCGAAGTCGATCGCGAGGTCTTCGTCGGCGAGCTGCGCGGTCACGAACGGATGGCGCCGCTCCACGTACCACAGGTGGGTCGAGGCATGGGCCCAGAGCGCCTGTCCGTTCGAGAGCATGAAGTTGAAGGTGCCGTGCCGCGCCAGTTGCGGCGCAAGCTCGCGCAGCGTGAGCGTGAGTTCTTCGACGCTCGGCACGCCCGCATGCGACTTGGCCATTTCCTGCATCAGCCAGCAGAAGGCGTGCTCGCTGTCGGTGCTGCCCACGGGATGGAAGTTGCCGTGCAGCCGCGGCCGGAAATCCTTCAGGTCGCCGTTGTGCGCGAACACCCAGTAGCGGCCCCAGAGCTCGCGCACGAACGGATGGCAGTTCTGCAGGTTGATCGCGCCCTGGGTTGCCTTGCGGATGTGGGCGATGACGTTGCGGCTCTGGATCGGGTAGCGCCGTATCAGCTCGGCCACCGGTGATTCGCAGGCCGGCAGGTGATCGACGAAATGGCGCAGCCCGCGGTCTTCGAAGAAGGCGATGCCCCAGCCGTCGGCATGGTGGTCGGTGCGGCCGCCGCGCTGCGCGAAGCCCGTGAAGCTGAAGGTCACGTCGGTCGGCGTGTTGCAGTTCATCCCTAGCAATTGGCACATGGGGTCGATTAGACCGCGATTCGGCCGGGCCGCGGCGCGCCGGCACGGGCCGATGTCCCTTCGCTTGACGTTCCGACCGTGTGAAGCCGGAGACTGGGCCATTCCTACCCTTTGACGTTTGAAAAGGAGTTCTGCATGGACCACTCCATGGCGCATGGCGCTGCGGCCGGCCTGACACGCGACCAGCTCGCCGCACGCTCGGGCGCGTCGCACCGCCTGGTGCGCGATTGCGAGGCGCTCGGGCTGCTCGACGACGCGGCGTGCGCGGTCGGGCTGCTGCGCTTCGTGCGCAGGGCGCATGCGCTCGGTTTCGAGACCCCCGAGGTCATGGAGCTGCTTGCGCTGTGGCGCGACGAGCGCCGTGCGAGCTTCGATGTGAAACGCGTCGCGCTCGCGCGCGCGCAGGCCCTGGGCGAGCGCATCGAGGAACTCACGCTGATGAAGCGGCTGCTCGAGCGGCTGGCCCATGGCTGCGCCGGCGACCAGCGCCCGGCCTGCACCATCCTGGACGAACTCGCGGAACTCAAGGGCTTCGCCGCCTGCGCCGCGAACGGGCACTGAACGGCCGGGCCGCGGCGCCCGGCGTGGTTCAGCCGTTCTCGCGCGCGTCCTGCGCCGGTTGCTCGCGCAGTTGCCAGGCCGCGCAGATGGCGAGCGCGCAGAGCCCTGCGAGCATCGCGAACACCTCGTCGAAGGCCGCGAGCCGCGCCGGGCTGGTGGCGGGATTGGCGAGCGAATCGCCGTGCGCGGCGAGCCGCCACTCGAGCACGATGGCGCACAGGCTCACGCCGGCCGCGCCGCCGAGCATGCGCAGGAAGTTGATCGCGCTCGCGCCCTGGGGGATCAGCGGCTTCGCGAGTGGGCGCATCGAACCGAGGTTGAGCGAAGGCAGGATGAAGCCGAGCCCGATGCGCCCGATGATCGCGAACGCCACCAGCAGCCACAGCGCGCTGTCGAGCCGCAGCAGCAGCATCAGCGCGAACGAGGCCGCGAGCAGCGCCAGGCCCACGCTCACCAGCAGCCAGGTCGGCTGCCGGTCGGCCAGCCGGCCCACCCCCGCGATGGTGAGCGCCAGCACGAAGCCCGCGGGCAGCAGGATGGTGCCCACGTGCGAGGCCGACAGGTGCAGCCCGACCTGCATGTACACCGGCAGCAGGTAGGTCGAGCCGAACAGCGCGGTGCCGTAGATGAAGGCGACCACGCTGCCCATGGCGAACTGGCGGTAGCGGAACAGGTCGAGGTTCATCAGCGGCGTGCCGCCCGATGCGGCGAACCGGCGCTGCCACCAGATGAAGGCCGCGAACGCCGCCACCGCGCCCACGAGCAGCAGCACGGCCTGCAGCGGCGCGTCGCCGCGCAGCTCGACCAGGCCATTGAGCAGGCACAGCGTGCCCAGTGTGCCGAGCGTCAGGCCGCGCCAGTCGAGCCCGCTGCCGCGTGTGGCGGCCACCCCGCCGGGACCGGTGGTGGGCAGGAACTTGTAGGCCAGCCAGAGCGAGGCCAGGCAGAACGGCACCACCATGAAGAAGATCGAGCGCCAGCCGAACAGGTCGACCAGCACGCCGCCGATGCTCGGGCCGATGGCCGGCGCGAGCACCACGCCCATGCCGAAGATGCCGCTGGCGCGGCCCTGCTCGTGGGGCTCGAAGGCGCGCAGGATGATGATCGCCGGGATCGGCTGCACCACGCCCGCCGCCAGTCCCTCGGCCACGCGCGCGAGCAGCACCAACGAGAAATCGTTCGCCACGCCGCCCGCGATGCCGCCCGCGAGCAGCAGCACCATCGTGCCCGCGTAGGTGCGCCGATAGCCGTAGCGCGCGAGCAGCCAGGGCGTGGTCAGCATGGAGACGGTCATCGCCACCATGAAGCCCGAGCTGACCCATTGCGCGCGCTCCTGGCCGAGCGAGAAGTAGTGGCTCATGCCGGGGATCGCCACGTTGACGATGGTCGAGGACATGATCGACGCCATCACGCCGACCATCACCGACAGCAGCAGGTACCAGCGGTAGCGGGGGCCGTAGCGTTCGCGCAGCGTGCCGAGGGAGGGCGGGGCGGTCGGGGCCGGGGTGGGTTGTTCGGGTGTGGGCGGGATGGTCATGGGCGCTGGCCGCGCGGCGTGTGCCGCCGATGCGGGTCCGTCGTCCTACAAGCATATCGGTCTTTGCGCGGCGGGCCTGGCACCTGCGCGCCGCACAATGCACGGCCGCTGTGGCCCGCACCTTCAGATCGATTTCCATGGACCTTGACGCCGACATCCCCGCCGACGCCGCCGCGCCCGCGGCGGCACCGCCGAGCCTGGCCTCCGAGCTGGCCGCGCCGACGGTCAGCCGCGCCTACCGCTGCCAGTGCGGACGGCCCGTGTTCCTGCGCAACAGCCAGTGCCTGGCCTGCCGCACGCCGCTCGGCTACGTGACCGACCGGCTCGGCGTGATGCCGCTGGCCCCTGTTGCGACGGGCGAGAGCGAGGGCGAGAGCGAGGACGCGGCGCCCGACACCTTCACCGTGTTCGGCGACCCGCAGGGCCGGACCTACCGCCGCTGCGCCAACTTCCTGACGCCCGCGAGCTGCAACTGGATGGTGCCGCTGCTGCGCGAGGGGGAGGAGCCCGACCCCGCCGGGCTCGCGCCCGGCTACTGCCTGTCGTGCAGCGTCACGCGCACCATCCCGGACCTGTCCATCGAGGCCAACGGCGAGCGCTGGCGCAAGCTCGAACACGCCAAGCGCCGGCTCATCTCGCAACTGCTCGCGCTCGGGCTGCCGGTGGTGAGCCGCCATGCCGATCCCGCGCACGGGCTGGTGTTCGATTTCCTCGGCGACGTGCCGGGCGGCCCGCGCGTGATGACGGGCCATGAGCACGGCGTCATCACGCTGAACGCCGAAGAAGCCGAGGACGCCGTGCGCGAGCGCATCCGCGCCGAGATGCGCGAGCCCTACCGCACGCTGCTGGGCCACTTCCGCCACGAGGTCGGCCACCATTACTGGGACCTGCTGGTGCAGCCCACGCCGTGGCTCGAGCCGTTTCGTGCGCTGTTCGGCGACGAGCGCGCCGACTACGCGGCCGCGCTGCAGCGGCACTACGACCAGGGGCCGCCGCCCGACTGGCACAACCACTTCGTGAGCAGCTACGCGAGCATGCATCCGTGGGAGGACTGGGCCGAGACCTGGGCCCACTACCTGCACATGGCCGACACCACCGACACCGCGATGAGCTTCGGCGTCGACGCGACCAACGTCGAGCTCGCGAGCGACCTGTTCACCGTCGACGATCTCTGGCAGCCCGAGCATCCCGATGCAGAGCGCTTCCTGGAGTTCTTGAACGGCTGGGTGCTGCTCACCAACGTGCTCAACGAGCTTTCGCGCAGCATGGGGCAGCCCGACGGCTATCCCTTCGTGCTGCCGCGCGTCGCGGTGGGCAAGCTCCAGTTCATCCACTGCGTGATCACCGAGCAGCGCAAGCACGCCGCAGCGCCGGTGGCGCCGGAAGGCGTGCCCGCGCCTGAACCGGCGCCGCCGCCGGAGCCGGCTCAGTCCTGAGGCGGCGTTTCGGCAGGCAGCCCCGCGGCGCAGCGCGCGCAGAGGCAGGCCTTGCCGCGCAACGCTGGCGGCAGTGCTGCGAGCGGCGCGCGGCTGAAGTCGGCCGCCATGCACCAGCAGGGCGGCTGCGGCTCGCCCGTTTCACGCGCCGCTTCCATGGCGCAGCCGTTGCGCGTGCCGCACAGCGGGCAGCGCGTGGCGTCGATGGCGGTGGCCGTTTCGTGCATCGGATCAGGCGAGCGCGAAGGCCGGCAACTTCTTCGGCACGGCCGCGTTCTGCAGCGTGGCGTACACCGGCAGGCCGTTGCGGTAGGCCGGGTAGTCCTCGCCCTCGATCAGCGGCAGCAGGTAGCGCCGGCATTTGTCGGTGATGCCGTAACCATCGTCGGTGATGAAGTCGCGGGGCATCGGCTTTTCGACATTGGCCACGGCATCGAGCGGCGCGCTGCCGATGCGGTAGGCATACGGCACGTCGGAGGTGCGCTCGATCGTCGGCATCACCGCGTTCTGGCCCTCGAGCGCGAGTTCGACCGCGCGCTGCCCGAGCTCGTAGGCCTGCCGCACGTCGGTGGCCGAGGCGATGTGCCGCGCGGCGCGCTGCAGGTAGTCGGCCACGGCCCAGTGGAACTTGTGGCCCAGCGCGTCTTTCACCATCTGCGCCACCACCGGCGCCGCGCCGCCGAGCTGCGCATGGCCGAAGGCGTCGCGCGAGCCCTGCTCGGCCAGGAAGCTGCCGTCGGGATGGTGGCTGCCTTCGGACACCACGACCGAGCAGTAGCCATGCTGCTTCACGAGTTCGTCCACGCGCGCGAGAAAGCGGGCCTGGTCGAACGCGATCTCGGGGAACAGCACCACCACCGGAATCCCGTGGTCCGCCGCCAGGCCGCCTGCCGCGGCGATCCAGCCCGCATGGCGGCCCATCACCTCGAGCACGAACACCTTGGTCGACGTGGCCGCCATCGAGCGCACGTCGAACGAGGCCTCGAGCGTCGACACCGCCACGTATTTGGCGACCGAGCCGAAGCCCGGACAGCAGTCGGTCAGCGGCAGGTCGTTGTCGATGGTCTTGGGCACATGGATGGCCTGCAGCGGATAGCCGAGCGACTGCGAGAGCTGGCTCACCTTGAAGCAGGTGTCGGCCGAGTCGCCGCCACCGTTGTAGAAGAAGTAGCCGATGTCGTGTGCCTTGAAAACCTCGATGAGCCGCTCGTACTCGCGCCGGTTCTTCTCGAGCGACTTGAGCTTGTAGCGGCACGAGCCGAACGCGCCCGCCGGCGTGCTGCGCAGCGCCGCGATCGCCTCGGCGGGCTCGGTGCCGGTGTCGATCAGGTCCTCGGTCAGCGCGCCGATGATGCCGTTGCGCCCCGCGTAGAGGCGGCCGATGCGGTCGGGGTGTTGGCGCGCGGTCTCGATCACACCGCAAGCCGACGCGTTGATGACAGAAGTGACGCCGCCGGACTGGGCGTAGAAGGCATTGAGGATGGGCATGCGGGCATTCTCCCGCAGCCCTCGGGGCGGCGCCAGTGCCGCCCGCGCCGCCGCGCGATCAGCCCGGCAGCAGCACCTTGTCGACGACGTGGATCACGCCGTTCGACTGGTAGACGTTGGCGATCGTCACGCTCGCGGCGCCGCCCTTGGCGTCGGTCACGATCACCTTGCTGCCGCTCATGGTGGCGGTCAGCGTGTCGCCGCTCGCGGTCTTCAGCATCGCCTTGCCGCCGCCCGCCTTGATCGCGCTCGCGAGCGCGGCGCCGTCCATGCGGCCCGGCACCACGTGGTAGGTCAGCACCTTGGTCAGCGTGGGCTTGTTCTCGGGCTTGAGCAAGGTGTCGACCGTGCCGGCCGGCAGCGCGGCGAATGCGCTGTTGGTTGGCGCGAAGACCGTGAACGGACCGGGGCTCTTGAGCGTGTCGACCAGGCCCGCCGCCTTCACCGCGGCCACCAGCGTCGTATGGTCCTTCGAATTCACCGCGTTGTCGACGATGTCCTTCGAGGCATACATCGGTGCGCCGCCGACCATCGGGTTGGACGATGTGTTCATGCTGCTGCCCATGCCGCCGGCGCAAGCGCCGAGCAGGACCGAAACGCCGATTGCGATTGCGATTTTTTTCATCGAAGGCTCCTGATTGATGAATTTGTAAAACAGAGCAGATTGCTCCTGCCCTGTACGCGGCGGGCACCGCGCTGGATTCATCGAACCCCGATGCACGCTCAGTCGACGGGCGGCGGCGACAACTCGGCCAGGATCTGCCGGTACAGCGCCTGCGCCGCCGGCGTGAGCGTCTCGCCACGCCGGCGCACCAGCGACAGCGGCCGGTCGATCACCGGGCCGACCAGCGGCACCTGCACCAGCGGCGGCCGCACTTCCGCGCCGAAAGACACGAGGATCGCGACGCCCATGCCCTCGCTCGCGAGGCCGAGTGCGGTGGAGTAGTACTCGACCACGAAGCGCGTGCGGATGTCGATGCCCGCGAGCGCGAGCTGCGCCTCCATGCGCTGGCGGTTGCCGCTGGTGCCGCCGAGCGTGATCAGGTCGAAGGCAGCGAGCTCGGCCCACGACACCTCGGCGCGCCCGGCCAGCGGATGGTCCTCGCGGCAATAGGCCACGAACGGATCGCGGCAGACCGCCTCGTGGTGCAGTTCGGGCTGGTTCGGCAGGTGCACGTGCAGGCCGAACTCGGCATGGCGCTGGCGCACGGCTTCGAGCACGCGCGTGCTGTTGCGGTCCAGCACCTCGACCCGGTTGCCGGGGTGCGCGAGCGCATAGCGGTGCAGCACGCGCGGCAGGCGGCCGAACATCAGCGAAGGCACGGAGGCGATCACCACGTCGCCATCGGACAGGCGCGACATGTTGCGCAGCCGCTCGAAGCTGCGGTGCACGTCTTCGACCAGCTGCCGCGCCTCGGGCAGGAAATCGCGCCCGAGCGTCGTCAGGCTGACCGAGCGCGTGGTGCGGTCCAAAAGCCGCAGGCCCAACTGCGCTTCGAGCCGCTGGATGCGGCGCGTGAGCGCGGTCTGGGTCAGGTGCATCTTCTGCGCGGCCTTGTTGAAGCTGCCCAGGTCGACGATCTCAATGAAGGCCTCCAGGCCGTCGATCGGGTACTTCATGCCGATGCCTCCCCTATTGATGACTGAAGATCATAGACATTTGCGATTCTTGCAGTTCCCAAATCAATCCGATCGGCAGAGCATCGGGGCCTCGCCGCCATATCGGGGGCCCTACTTCAGGGAGACACGGATGAAGCAAGAAGAAGACAAGCGCAACTACAGCCGCGGCCGCCGCGTGCTGGTGACCCATGACCGCCTGGCCGGCGGCGCGGTCGAGCTGCTGCAGGCCCATGACGTGGACGTGATCTTCTCGCCCGCGTATTCGCCGCCCGACCAGGTGGCCGCGCGCGTGGCCGAGTACGAGGTCGACGCGCTGATCGTGCGGCAGGGCAAGGTCACGCAGTCGGTGATCGACGCGTCGCCGCGGCTGCGCGTGATCGCCAAGCACGGCGTGGGCGTGGACAACATCGACCTGCATGCCGCCGCGGCGCGCAACATCCCGGTGGTGCGCGGCATGGGCTCGAACTCGCGGGCCGTGGCCGAGCTCACGATCACGCTGGCGCTGGCGCTGCTCAAGGAGGTGCCGTGGCTCGACGCGGCGGTCAAGCGCGGCGAATGGCCCAAGCCCACGTTCATCGGCCGCGACATCGGCGACACGGTGCTGGGGCTGGTGGGTTTCGGCTCGATCGGCCAGCATGCGGCGAAGATGGCGCGCGGGCTCGGCATGCAGGTGCTGATTCACGATCCGCATGCGCGCGATGCGATCCACGCCTTCGACGCCGGCTGCGAGCGCGAACTCAACGACCTGCTGCGCGAGAGCGACATCGTGAGCCTGCACTGCCCGCTGACGCGCGAGACGCGCCACCTGCTCGACCGAAAGCGCATCGCGCTGATGAAGCGCGGCGCCTGCGTCATCAACACCGCGCGCGGCCCGCTGATCGACGAAGAGGCGCTGTGCGAGGCGCTGCACAGCGGCCAGCTTGGCGGCGCAGGGCTCGACAGCTTCGCCGAGGAGCCGCCGCCCGCCGGCAGCCCGCTGTGGTCGGCGCCGAACCTGATCGCCACGCCGCACATCGCTGGCGTGACGGCCGGCGCGAGCCGCGCCATGGCGCAGATGGCCGCACAGCAGGTGATCGACATCCTCGACGGCGGCGAACCCGATGCGCGCAACCTGGTGCGCGTGGCCGAGCTTGCGACCGACTGACATCCACAGAACCACATCAAGGAGACAAAAGAATGAAGAACATCACCCATCGCGCCCTCGGCGCCATCGCCCTGGGGCTCGCCATCACCGGCGCCGGTGCGGCCCATGCCGACGCCTACCCGGACCAGCCGATCCGCATGATCGTGCCGTTCCCGCCGGGCGGCGGCACGGACACGGTCTCGCGCGTGATCGCCAACGAACTCAGCAAGCAGAACGGCTGGACCGTGGTGCCCGAGAACAAGGCCGGCAGCGGCGGCAGCCTGGGCCTGAGCTTGGCGGCCAAGGCCCGGCCCGACGGCTATTCGATCGTGATGGCGCAGAACGCCAACATGGTCATCAATCCGATCCTCGGCAAGGGCAACTACGACCCGGTGGCCGACTTCGCGCCGGTGGCGCTGGTCGCATCGGCGCCGCAGGTGATGGTGGTGCGCAAGGATTCGCCGATCGCCTCGGTGGCCGACCTGCTGGCCCAGGCCAAGGCGAAGCCGGGCAAGGTGCGGCTCGCCACGCCGGGCGTGGGCACCAGTTCGCACCTCGCGGGCGAGCTGTTCCAGCAGCGTTCCGGCATCAAGCTGCTGCACGTGCCGTACAAGGGCACGGGCCAGGCGCTGCCCGAGCTGCTCGGCGGCCGGGTCGATGTCTACATCGCCTCGGTGCCCTCGGCCATGGCCCACATCCAGGAAGGCACGTTGCGGCCGCTGGCCGTGTTCGCGAAGAAGCGCAGCGCCGACCTCGCGGATGTGCCCACGCTGGAAGAACTGGGCGTGAAGGATTCCGAGGCCGTCACCTGGTGGGGCGTGGCGGCACCGGCCGGCACGCCGCCGGCGGTGATCGCATTGCTCAACACGCGCATCAACGCACTGCTGCAGCAGGAGCGCGTGCAGGCCCAGCTGAAAGCGGCCGGTGCCGAGTCGCTCGGCGGCAGCGCGCAGGAGTTTGCGGACCTGGTGAAGTCGGACGTTCCGAAGTGGACCGCGGTGGTCAAGGCCGCCAAGCTGCCGGTGGCGCCTTGACGGCAGTCCGGAGCACGGCATGAAGCTGAAACTCTTCGGGAACCGCGACGCGCTCGCGGGGCTGCTCTTCGTCTCGATCGGCGCCTTCGCGTTCTTCGCGGCACGCGACTATCCGGTCGGCACGCTCGGCGAGATGGGGCCGGGCTACTTCCCGCGCGCGCTCGGCGGCCTGCTGGTGCTGATCGGCGGCGTCGTGCTGCTGCGCGGCCTGCGCAGCCTCCAGCCGGTGCAGGGGCGCTGGGACTGGGGCGCGCTCGCGCTGCTCACGGTGGCCATGCTGGCCTTCGGCGCAGCCATCGAGCGCATCGGCCTGGTGCCCGCGCTGGCGCTGCTGCTGGGCATTGCTGCACTGGCCGGCCGGGAATTCCGGCTGGTCGAGGTGCTGGTGCTCACCGCGGTGCTCAACCTCGGCGCGGTCGCGGTGTTCATCTGGGGGCTCCAGTTGCCCTATGCGCTCTTCGCGTGGAGGTTCTAGGCCATGGAATTCCTCGAACACCTCGGCCTGGGTTTCGGCGTCGCGATGACGCTGCAGAACCTCGGCTACTGCTTCATGGGCGTGCTGCTGGGCACGCTGATCGGCGTGCTGCCCGGCGTGGGGCCGCTGGTCACCATCTCGATGCTGCTGCCGCTCACCTTCGGGCTGCCGCCCGTGTCGGCGCTGATCATGCTGGCGGGCATCTACTACGGCGCGCAGTACGGCGGCTCCACCGCCGCGATCCTGGTCAACCTGCCCGGAGAAACCTCGTCGGCGGTCACCTGCCTCGACGGCTACCAGATGGCGCGGCAGGGCCGTGCCGGGGCGGCGCTCGCCACCGCGGCGCTGTCCTCGTTCATCGCGGGCTGCATCGGCACGCTGTTGATCGCGGTGCTCGGCGTGCCGCTCGCGGGTTGGGCCATCGAATTCGGCGCGGAAGACTACTTCTCGCTGATGCTGATGGGCCTGGTCTCGGCCACCGTGCTGTCGAGCGGCGACGCGCTCAAGGCCATCGCGATGGTGGTGGTGGGCCTGCTCGTGGGGCTGGTCGGCACCGACGTCAACTCGGGCATCGAGCGCTACACCTTCGACGTGCCCGAGCTGGCCGACGGCATCGGCTTCACGGTGCTGGCGGTCGGGCTCTTCGCGATCGCCGAGGTGCTGAAGAACCTGGCCGAGCCCGAGGAGCGCACCGTGTTCAGCACGCCGCTCGGCGGCATGTGGCTGCGCGCCGCGGAGCTCAAGGCGATCATCGCGCCGTCGCTGCGCGGCACGGCGCTCGGCGCCTTCTTCGGCGTGCTGCCGGGCACCGGCCCGACCATCTCCACCTTCGCCGCCTACATGGTCGAGAAGAAGCTTGCGCGCCATCCCGAGCGGCTGGGGCAGGGCGCGATCGAGGGCGTGGCCGCGCCCGAGGCGGCCAACAACGCCGCCGCGCAGACCGCGTTCATCCCCACGCTGACGCTCGGCATTCCGGGCAGCGCCACCATGGCGCTGATCCTCGGCGCGATGGTGATGAACGGCGTGCAGCCCGGACCCACGGTGATGACCCGCAACCCCGAGCTGTTCTGGGGCGTGATCGCGAGCATGTTCATCGGCAACGCGCTGCTGGTGGCACTCAACCTGCCGCTGGTGGGCTTGTGGGTGCGGCTGCTGAGCGTGCCGTACCGTTGGCTGTTCCCGGCCATCGTGATGTTCTGCGCGCTCGGCAACTACACCGTCAACGGCAACGCCATGGACGTGTACCTGTGCGCGGGCGTGGGCGTGCTTGGCTACATCTTTGCGCGCCTCGACTGCCCGCCCGCGCCGCTGGTGCTCGGCTACGTGCTCGGTCCGATGATGGAAGAGAACCTGCGCCGCGCGCTGCTGCTGTCGGCGGGCGACGCCTCGGTCTTCTTCACGCGGCCGATCAGCCTGGGCTTCCTGGTGGTGACGGCATTGCTGCTGCTGGCCACCCTGCGGCCCAAGCGCCGGCGTCCGGTTGCGCCCGCGGCAGAAGCGCTGGCCGCGCGCTGAGCCCGCCTTTTTTCCACTTTCCTTCAGTTCAATTTCTATTTGGAGACTTCAATGATCGGATTCCGAATCCTGCAACGCCAACGAAGCGTGAGCGCCGAAACCGTGGCCCGCTTCGGCGACCTGCCCGTGGCCAACGTGAGCGACGTGATGAACCGCATGACCGCCGGCGGCGCGCGCCTGCGCCCGCTGCACGGCGGCGGCGCCATGGCCGGCGCGGCGCTCACCGTGAAGACGCGGCCCGGCGACAACCTCATGATCCACAAGGCGCTCGACCTCGCGCAGGCCGGCGACGTGGTGGTGGTCGACGGCGGCGGCGACTTGAGCAATTCGCTGATCGGTGAACTCATGATCAGCCATGCCAAGGTGCGCGGCCTGGCCGGCCTCGTGCTGTGGGGCGCGGTGCGCGACCTGGCGTGGATCCGTGCGCAGGAATTCCCCATCTTTGCTGCCGGCGTGAGCCACCGCGGCCCCTACAAGGACGGCCCCGGCGAGATCAACGTGCCGATCGCGATCGAGGGCATGGTGATCGCGCCCGGCGACCTGCTGCTCGGCGACGACGACGGCGTGCTGTGCGTGCCCTTCGACGAAACCGACGCGGTGTTCAAGGCCGCCACCGCGAAGCACCAGCAGGAAGAGAAGAAGATGAGCGCGATCCTCGCGGGCAAGGACGACCGCAGCTGGATCGATGCCGCGCTGGCGCGGCAGGGGTGCGAGATCGCGGCGGCTTGATCAAGCCTGCCGCCCGGCCCGCGGCAGCAGCATGAACGCGGTGGTGCCCACCGCGACCATGCCCGCGATCGTCAGGAACACGGCGCGGAACGGCTCCACCCCGTTGGCCGCGGCCCACGAGGCCGCCACGCCCGTGGTCCACTGCATCAGCGACACGCCGAGGAAGATCGCCATGTTCAACAGCGAGAGCGCGCGTCCGGTCATGGCCGCGGGGTAGGCCGCGCGCGTGTACGAATACTGCAGCACCGAATAGCCCGACAGCAGGCCATAGAGGATCGGCAGGCCGATGTCGAGCGCCAGCGAGTGCGTGAGCGCCATGAGCGTGAACATGGCGGCGGCCGTGAACGCGCAGCCCATGAGCCAGCGGCCGCGCCGCGCGCCGCCCGGATCGAGGCGGCCGAAGAGCGCGGGACTGGCAATGCCCGCGATGGTCATCACCACCGCGACGTTGCCGGCGTTGACCAGCGACAGCCCGTGCCGGTCGTGCAGCACCGGGCCGAGCCAGAGGCCGCGCAGCGTGATGAACGCGGCATACGACACGCAGGCGAAGCACAGCAGGCCCAGCGTGTGCGGCATCGCGAACAGCGGCAGCAGCTCGCGCACGGCGCGGCCCAACGACGGGCGCTGTTCTTGCGCCGCGGCTTGCGGCGGCTCGTGCACGCGCCAGAACACGAAGCCCCACGACAGCAGCGCGAAGCCGGCGAGCGCGGCATAGCCGGCGCGCCAGCTTGCCGCGTCGATCAACAGCGCGAGCGGCGTGCCGGTGAACAGGATGCCGAGCCCCGACATGCTCATCACCAGGCCCGACATCGCGGTGAAGCGCGCGGCCTCGAAATGCCTCGCGATGAACACCGTGCAGGCCAGAAAAGCCGGCGCGCATCCGACGCCGATCATGGCCTGCCCGAGCAGCAGCGCATGGAAGCTCGGCGCCACTGCGCACAGCACCGCGCCCGCGACCGCGAGCGGAAACGCCGTGAGCACCGTGCGCCGCACGCCGTAGATGTCGATCGCCACGCCCATCGCGAGCTGGGTCGCGCCGAACATGAAATGGAAGGTGCCGGCCCAGAGGCCGATCTGCTGGGGCGAGAGGCCGAAGTGGCCGCCGAGCGGCGTGGCCATCATCGCGCCGACGGTGCGGAAGGCCTGGCTCAGCGCGAAAGCCGAGGCCAGCACGATCAGCATCGATGTGGCCGGGCGTGCGGCGGCCGAGGAGAGTGTCATGGGAAAGCGGGGAACCGGAGGCGGAAAGCGATCCGCATCCTAACGGCCAACGAAACACGGCGCCCGAAGGCGCCGTGGTTCACAAGCAAGCGAAGAGGCGATCAGGCCCCGGCCTTGACCTTCAAGCGCCACGCATGCAGCAGCGGCTCGGTGTAGCCGCTCGGCTGCGCGATGCCCTTGAACACCAGGTCCTGCGCCGCCTTGTAGGCGGCCGAGGTGTCGAAATGGCCGGCCATCGGCTGGTACACCGGGTCGTCCGCGTTCTGCTGGTCGACCACCTTGGCCATGCGCTGGAAGGTCTCGTCGACCTGCGCCTTCGTGACCACGCCGTGCAGCAGCCAGTTGGCGATGTGCTGGCTCGAGATGCGCAGCGTCGCGCGGTCTTCCATCAGGCCCACGTCGTGGATGTCGGGCACCTTCGAGCAGCCCACGCCCTGGTCGATCCAGCGCACCACGTAGCCGAGGATGCCCTGCACGTTGTTGTCGAGCTCCTGCTGCTTCTCGGCATCGCTCCACTTGGCTTCGGCCGCGATCGGCACCTGCAGCAGCGCGTTGAGGATGGTGTCGCGCTCGGCATCGGCGTCGGTCTTTTCCAGTTCCTGCTGCACCGCGGCCACGTTCACCTGGTGGTAGTGCAGCG
>JAESFO010000419.1_pt1 | contig 40890 bp, 41 predicted proteins | sample 9269421 | NCBI WGS metagenome assembly JAESFO01 (sample SAMN14502839, study PRJNA617101) | algae metagenome | isolation source: Nostoc desertorum CM1-VF14 and co-occurring heterotrophs from rocky... | place: USA: Clark Mountains, San Bernardino, California | collected 2000-06-05 | reverse complement strand
AACTGTTTTGGGAGCGATCGCGTTGCGGGTAGATTCATCGGTTAAAACTGCTCAAATGCTTACCATATATACATTTTATCAGTTTGAAGCTCCGCTTTTTTCTGAGTTTGTGAGAAATCCGGGTTTATTTGGATAGCAATAGGTACAAGTTGACCGCGATCGCTAAAACCAGAACTGCGCCAACAAAAGAAAGCTATAGGGGTTGGTAAATACTTTTTACCTCTCTCGTAATTACCTCCTTTAACAAATGCAAGCGCTCTATAATCAGCTACATATAAATTTCCATTTGCAAGTTTTTCTACTAAGTCGATAGAGTTACCAAACCTCTCTTGCAGTTCTGAAATGGTAAACGCAAAGCCAGGTGGCATCTCCTGAATGCGGCGTAAAACAAGAGGATTTACTCCACAAAGCCTTTGTTCACAAAAAGAGTCATCAGTTTGGTATGTTTTGATGACATTAGGTCTAGGCAAAACTGGAAAATAGTCTTCATAGTCTTGCAATTCATCTAAAGGGTCCCATAAAGAACGGGTTTTAACGGCCAACAGATTTATAGGAAGCTCTGCCGACTCTACTGTGCGTTCAGCAATATACTTAGTAGAAAAATTTTCGTTAGAGGGCACATCTTTAAGCATCGCCATAGGCGCTAAAAAATCGTGATCAAATTCATACTCTCCTTGGTTGCGCTCTAGCGAACTTTTGCGTTTCGTAGGGTCAGTATCATTTTGAGGAAGGGATGGTTTCATAAATGTTTATCCAAGTTTAAAGTAAGAACAATAACAAGCAAGTTAGCTAGATTTCGCTAGGTAACTTACTCAGCAAGCTTGGCATTGAATTTTGAAAAGTGCAATAGCACTTTAAAAGTATTCATATGATTGTTGTACAAGATAACATTCGCTAAATCATCTTATACAGCTTTGACACAAGTATAAAAATTAATAAACTTGTAAGCATTCAATAGTTAGTCATCAAAATCAATAATACCTACAAAACTATGTGGTAATAGTTGAATAATTGCAATAAAATTATGAAATTTAGATTTCAAAGCCTTGTTAATTTAGACTTCTAAAGCCTAGATTTTAAAATTCTACATAAATTATTTAACAGTGTTTCTTAATACCTATCCGTAAACTGCAAAAGCTATACTTTTGAAATGTTAATGTTAACTATGAATCAAGGTTACTTATTGTTTTTATGCAGAGTATCTATTTTTGTAAAAATTCTTCACTTATAATCAAAACTGCTGGGGGCCATTCTTAAATTTATCGACGGCAGTACCAGCGATCGCTACAGGCTATTCCTGCTACTTGGATACATCAGTTGTTAACAAGTGCTGCGATCGCAGCTACGAGTTTCGCAGGATCGGCTGGTTTAGCGATATGGAGTTGAAATCCGGCTGTAAAAACCTGTTTTTGTGTGGTTTCTGCGGCGTAAGCACTTAAAGCGATCGCCGGAATTTCTCCACCTAAATTGGCGGGCATTGCTCGTAACTTTTTGATCAAAGTGTAACCGTCAATATCTGGCATACCTAAATCGCTTAACAGCAAATCTGGTTTTGACTGCATAATTGCAGTCAGTGCTTCATTGGCAGATGCTGCGATCGTCACGATTGCTCCCTGCTGTTCTAATAGAAAAGCCAGAAACTCACGGGTATCAGCATTATCATCTACAATTAACAAACGTATTCCTTCTAGTGGAGCATAAAGCATACAAGATGGATAGGAATCACCTGATAAATTGTTGTTTTCCTTTCCTAATTCCAAATGTTGAAACACGGGTAGGCAAACTGTAAACGTCGCGCCTTGTCCTTCTCCTAAGCTCTCTGCCAAAACTGTACCACCATGTAATTCGACAAGTTGGCGCACAATCGCTAAACCAAGTCCTAGCCCACCAAAACTTCGGGTTGTACTACTATCTGCCTGACGGAAATATTCAAATACGTATGGTAGAAAATCAGAATTAATACCTTTACCTGTGTCACTAACTATCAGTTGTACTTCAGAATCAATCTGTTTTAAGTAGACTTCTACCTGTCCGCCAGATGGTGTGAATTTAACGGCGTTAGAGAGCAGATTCCAAATAATTTGTTGAATACGATTACTATCACCCTTTACCTGTCCAATTCCTGTAGCTAAATAAACATTAATTTGAACGGACTTTGCTTCTGCTGCCAATTGCACTGTCTCTAAGGCGGCTTGAACAGTAAAAACAATATTAACCCTTTCTAAATTAAGTGCTAACTTGCCCTGGAGAATGCGAGAGATATCTAACAAATCTTCAATCAATTGAGCCTGTAATTCAGCATTTCGTTCGATTGTTTCCAGGGCACGCGCAGTAGTAGCTTCGTTTAATGAGCGATTCTTTAATAGCTTTGCCCATCCCAAAATTGGGTTAAGAGGAGAACGAAGCTCATGAGAAACAATTGCTAAAAATTCATCTTTTATACGGTTTGCTTTCTCAGCAGCTTCTTTCGCTCGTTGGCGTTCTTCTGCTATTGCTAGAGCCTGATCGCGGAGGTTTTTATATTCCTGAACTCGGAATGTTAAATCTGTTAAATCTTCAATTGAAAAAAGAGCATAAAATCCATCTCCATGCAACGCAGATACAGCAGTAACAGTTGTGTGTTGAATGCGGTATTTATCTTTGGATATAGGTACTGGAATAATATATTTATGCAGTTGAGAAGAAAAAATTGTTGGAGGCCCGCCTTGAAAAATTTGGTGCAAACGGCTAGCGTAACGAGGTTGATTCAGATGAGGAAAATATTCCTGAATAGAAATTCCCAAAATTTTACTTTTCGGAATTTTTGTCCATTCCTCTAAACAGGAGTTCCAGAAAATAACAATATAATCTGATTGTAGAACAAAAGCTCCTAAGGGAATTTTATCTAATAGGCTGAATTTTTCCTGAGCTTGTTCAATTATATTCATCGCAGTATCAAAGTTTTTTAATATTTATTTCAACTATTTTTACTATAATTATATTATTTAATTATTGCGATTTTACTCATTCATTGCCTTGATCAACGAATCAAAAGTACCCACCAGAAAGATTAAAATAATATCTCCGATAATTTCAAAGCGTTCGATTGTGAAACTGGCTTGTGCCAGTAAGATTTTTGAATCGCTTTCGTATGCAGATAATAATAAATTTTCAAGGGTATCTTCTAAGTAAACGGGCAATGTGTAGTTTAGATGCTTCTTTAGCACATTACTGAGTGAACCCATTACCCCATTTATGACAATGTTACCAATTTCGCTCAGGGTGCCAATTTTCACTGCATCTAGGTCAGCCGATCCTGGTTCTTCACCTGTAAGCACTGCAACCAATGTTGATGCGCTGTCAGTTGGAAAAATTAAGCTAGCAGTGCCATAAAAAGAGCCTGTAAAGCGTAGTTTTACAGCTGCTAAAGTATCATCCTGAAATCGTTTTGTTAACTCTTGATATGCTTCGTTAGCAGTTAAGACTCTAACAACCGGAATTTTCAGACGAATGTGAGAGTCTACCATTTCATTAAGTAGACTTGCTGCTCGACCGACTCCAATATTAATTAGCTCTTGTAGGGCATCCAGTTCTTCTGCTGTCACACTCATGAAAACTTATTCCTTAGTATTAAGAACTTCCTGGACTGCCTTTCGCAATTCACTTTCTTTTGGCGGTTTATTAATAAAGTTGACTGCGCCCAGATTATAGCTTTGATTGCGTGCCCCTTCTTGGATATCGGCAGAAATGATAATGGTCGGAATCTTTAATTTTTTATCTTGCATAGCTTTCAGAAATTCAAACCCATTCATATCTGGCATTAGAAGATCCGCTAACACACAATTTGGCTTATGGTTGTCAACCATTTCTAACCCCTCACGTCCATTACTTGCTTCGATAATTTCATAACCATCGATTTGCAGAAACTTACGGATCATTCTGCGAGAAAAAGCTGCATCATCGATAATCAAAACCATTGCCATCAGCTTTCTCCTTTTATGCTTTAGCTTAATAATTCTTGATTTAGGCTAATTAGCCTACATTATTAATTAAAATGAATCAATTAAAGAAGAAATAAATATAATTTTACAATTGTCAATAATGATAGTTTCGGAAAAATTATCAAACTCGCTGAAACTATAATTCTGTAAAGCTAAAATTTTTAATAATAGAAGTTTTTAAAATTTGTTAAGTATTTGAAATCCGATCTAATGCCAGCTTTACTTTGCGAAGCCAATGCAAAATTATTGTGTGGTGGATATCGGTTAGACGGTCGATTTCTCACAGGCTTATGCCATTAAGATACATTTTGAGGCATACCTGCTTGACATAGTTTGAGTATTACCAAAGTTATTATGATTTGAGAAACTGACGTTAACGTACCTCTACGGGGAAGCAAGCTACGCGTAGCGTCTCCAAGAGTTGCGGGGCGGAACGCATATTGCATTGTTTGCACTTGTTAAGATTGTCTGTCTTGACGACGACCATTTTTGAAACTTTGAGTTGAATAGCAACGATAAGATTGCCTATCTCTTAACTATATCATTAAGGCAAATATTATGTCTTCAGCCTGAACAAAGACAAACATCTCTCTTTAGATAGACATTGCTGAGGCTTAATATTAAAATAGTATTAAAATAACATATATAAATTTATACTTTATTAACCGATGGAGTTAAATGAAATTGACGATGATATAGAAGCATTTCTCGTTGAAAGCTATGAGAACTTGAATCAAATTGAAAGCGATATTATTGAGCTAGAAAAAACATCTGCGAATGGAGAAGCATTAGTTCGCATTTATCGCTCACTCCATACGCTTAAAGGAAATTGCGGCTTTTTACCGTTTCCTAATTTAGAATCACTTGCTCATGCTGGAGAGAATTTGCTCTCGTGTCTGCGCGATCGCCAGCTAGCAATTACCCCTGACATTATTAGTACTTTACTCCAAACAGTTGATAGCATTCGGCAAATCCTGTCTCAAATTCAAGCTACAAAGCAGGATAGCGATGTCTACGACGGGCTGCGCCTACGCGATTATTCAGCACTGATCGGGTTATTAACCCGATTGTCAGAAACTAAACAGACTCCAAAGCCCTCTCAATTGCCTGTTAATATACAAACGCCACAAGAAGATACAGCAGCTAGTGAGTCTGTAGAAGCTCTCAATCACGAACTCACAGAAATATCAACGACAACATCAGAATCTGCTTATATTCGAGTCAATGTTAATCTGCTAGATCAGATGATGAACCTAGTGGGTGAACTTGTTTTAGCCCGTAACCAGGTAATTGGATTTAGTACAAAATTTAAGGATAATAATTTTGCTGCTACCTGCCAGCACCTAAGCCTACTTACAGCCGAGTTGCAGGAAGGAGTGATGAAAACTCGACTGCAACCAATTAGTTCCATTTGGCAAAAGTTCCCTCGCGTCACCCGCGATTTAGCGATCGCTTCCGGTAAAGAAGTTGAGGTGGAGATGGAGGGCGCAGAAACTGAACTAGACAAAAGTATTATTGAAACAATTAAAGACCCTTTGACGCATTTAGTACGCAACTGCATCGATCATGGGATTGAATTACCAGCCGAGCGGGTTGCTTGTGGAAAGCCAAGCTTAGGACGGCTATTTCTCAGAGCCTTTCACGAAAGCGGCAAAGTAAATATTGAAATTGGCGATGATGGTCGCGGTCTGAATTTAGAACGGCTCAAAGGGCGAGCGCAGCAACTTGGTTTAGTGAACGCTGTGCAGGCTGCAACTATGAGTGAGTCAGAAGTGATGAACTTAATTTTTTTATCCGGCTTCTCTACTGCTGAACAGGTAACTTACCTTTCCGGGCGGGGGGTTGGGATGGATATTGTCAAGAGTAATATTGAGAAGATTAACGGAACGATTGAAATTTACAGCCAACAGGGACAAGGGACGACTTTCAAAATCAAGATTCCGTTAACATTGGCAATTATTCCAGCATTGATTGTCAGTAGTGGCGACAATCGCTATGCTATTCCCCAAGCAAGTTTACAAGAGCTAGTACGCCTAGAAGCACTCAATAGCATTGAGATATTATACGATGTGCCTGTGTATCGCTTGCGGGGTAATCTTGTGCCATTGGTTTACCTCAATCAAGCATTGCAACAGGATAGTATCAGCAACTTAGAAACACTCAGTCTAGTAATTGTGCAAGTTGATAATTATCGCTTTGGACTGGTCGTAGACACAATTGAAGACATTCAAGATATTGTAGTTAAACCTTTGGGAAGACAGTTAAAAACGCTATCCCTATTTGCAGGAGCCACAGTTTTAGGGGATGGCATAGTGGCATTAATTATTGATGTTGTCGGTTTGGCAAACCGAACTGGTATAACCGCCAAACAAAAGCAGTTGTTGAGCGAAAACGCTGTAAATAGCCTAGAGCAAGCAGGCGATCGCCAAACAATTTTACTATTTGAAGGTCCCCAAGGCGCACGCATGGGCATTCCACTGGCGATCGCATTTCGGCTCGAAGAGATTCTTGCTTCTGCTGTAGAAAAAGTGGCTAATCAGGATGTCTTCCAGTCTTACGGGCAAATTTTGCCACTGATCGATCTTTATAAGATATTTGGCGCTCGCGATCCCTTTAATGATGAGGCTTTGGCGACAGTTGCCGAAACGCTCCAGATAATTATTGTCTCTCCATACTCAGAACTCAGTGTTGGGCTAGTAGTCGATCGCATTCTTGATATTGTGGAAGAACCACTGAACATTAAAGGTATCTCTAGTAGACCTGGTGTACTTTTCTGTGCTGTAATTCAAGGACAAATCACAGAAATTCTTGACATTGAGACTGTAATTCGGATTGCTAACCCTCATTTGCTGCAATTAGCGACTCATGGCTGAACAACAAATTTGCACATTTTTCCTCAAAGGAGCTTACTTTGGTATTGACGTGCAACACGTTCAAGAAGTGATTCGTCCACAAGCAACGACTCCTGTACCTTTAGCACCACCAGATATCTATGGGTTGATTAATTTACGTGGACGAATTATTACTGTCATCGATTTGCAGCGTCGATTAGAGATGAGCGAACCGCAGACACAATCAACTATAAAACTTGTAGAAGAACCGCAGGGATTTAATATCATTGTGTGTTCTGAGCATGAAGTAGCCAGTTTAAAGGTCGATTATGTGGGAGATGTTTTAGAGTTTGAACAAAACACCTTTCAACCCCCACCTGCAACGTTAAAAGGTAGAATGCGTCAGATGCTAGCAGGAGCTTACCCGCTCCCAGAGGGATTTCTGTTAGTTCTAGACGCCGAGAAAATTCTAGATATTAATTTAACAAATCAGATTAACGAATAATTCAGGAGCGCTTTGCAATGACTACAAATCGGGCTGGAAAAACAGCCAACTCTAAATCTCCCTCGGCGGATAGTGCAGATTCGCAACCGACCGATGACAGTGTAATAAAAGTGCAATTGCAAGCGTTACTAATAGCACTTAAGGCGGCAAAAAACGGTGATTTTACCGTCCGTTTAGCTGATGAGAATAATGAACTGGGTGAAATCACCTCAGTTTTTAATGAATTGGTGAGTTTAAATCAAAACTTTGCTAACGAAGTTAATCGCTTGGCATCCGAGATTGGTATCGAAGGCAAGCTTGGTTCTCAAGCCGTTGTCAAAGGAGCCGGTGGGAATTGGAAAGAATCGCTCGACAACTTGAATCAGATGTCTACAAATTTAAGAGAGCAGATAAAAGGTATTAATGAGGTCAGCCTTGCCGTCGCTCAAGGAAATTTGTCCAAGCAAATCGAGGCAAGCAATGCAGGAGAGTTTAAGCAGCTCACGGATAATGCAAATCAGATGATTAGCAGCCTACAGTCTTCAATTAGACAGATGACAGAGGTGGCAACAGCAGTTGCGTCTTCCGCAGAAGAATTAACCGCAGTTAGCAAAGAAATGAGTGAGAACGCCGAACAAACAGCCGAACAAGCCACTTCTGCGTCTGCCTCAGCTGAACAGGTAAGTCAGAATACTAATACAGTTGTGACTGCCGTAGAAGAGATGAATGCTAGCATTCGAGAAATTGCTAAGACCGTTACTCAAGGAGCAAAGGTGACGACTGAGGCAGTTAAAACAGCTGATCGCACAAATGAGACAATTAACAAACTCGGTCAAAGCAGCATCGAAATTGGCAAAGTTATTAAAGTCATTACCTCGATCGCAGGGCAAACAAACCTGCTAGCGCTCAATGCTACAATTGAGGCGGCTAGAGCCGGAGATGCAGGTAGAGGATTTGCCGTAGTCGCAAACGAGGTGAAAGAATTAGCCAAACAAACGGCAAGTGCGACTGAAGATATAAGCCAGCGAATTGAAGCAATTCAGACAGATACAAAAAGTGCCGTTCAAGCCATCACTCAGATTACTAGTATTATCAACCAAATCAACGACTTCCAAAGCACGATCGCCAGTGCTATTGAGGAACAAACAGCAACTACAAATGAAATTGGTCGAAATATGGCTGAGGCAGCCAAAGGAACATCAGATATTGCCAAAAGTATTGGAATTGTGGCACTTAATACTCAAAGTACGACTACTGGAACTAGTAATACATTAGAGGCAGCCACAGAACTGTCCCGAATGGCAGTAGATTTGCAGAAAGTTGTCAATCAGTTCAAGTATTAAGAGGAGACAGGGGGCAAGGGAGACAAGGGGACAAGGGGAGATATATTTTAGAATGCAACAATGAGCCTTTGAACTCCATTAATGAGTCTTTGAACTCCATTAATGAGTCTTTGAACTCCATTAATGAGTCTTTGAACTCCATTAATGAGCCTTTGAACTTCATTAATGAGTCTTTGATACTCGTAAACAAGCATAAAAACTCCACTCCCCTGCCCCCTGCCCCCTGCCCCCTGCCCCCTGCCTCCATTCCCCAATCCCTAATGCCCAATGCCCAAAATCCGGGTACTAATTGTCGATGACGCCGTTGTAATACGGAGTCGATTAAGTAAAATTTTGTCTAGCGATCCAGAACTGGAGGTGGTAGGAGTCGCGGCTAACGGTCGCATTGCCCTAGCCAAGATTTCTCATGTTAATCCCGATGTCATCATTTTAGATATTGAGATGCCGGAGATGGATGGTTTGCAAACCTTGTCCGCTATCCGAAAAATATATCCACGCTTACCAGTGATTATGTATAGTACCTTCACACACAGTGGAGCGATCGCAACCCTAGAAGCTCTTTCTTTAGGTGCTTCAGACTATGCCACAAAACCTAGTAACTTAGGAAGTGTAGAGGCAGCAACCCAACATATTCGAGATGATTTAATTCCTAAAATTAAGGTATTTGGTACATTTTTCACACCCAGCACAATTACCCATCCAGTTATTTTTCCTGTTCGTAGGGATATACAGCAGGTGGATGTTGTGGCAATTGGAGTTTCTACCGGAGGCCCAAATGCTCTGGCTGTTGTGCTTAAGGAGTTTCCAGCAGATTTATCAGTGCCGATTTTGATTGTGCAACATATGCCGCCAATGTTTACGAAACTACTAGCTAAACAATTAGCTTCCAAGTGTCAAATTCCAGTAGATGAAGCGGTTTCTGGACAGATACTAAAACCGGGACATGCCTGGATTGCCCCAGGAGATTTTCATCTAATTGTGCAACGCGACAAAACTGGGGTTAGACTTGTTACGCATCAAGCATCTCCCGAAAATTCTTGTCGTCCTTCAGTCGATGTGCTGTTGCGATCGGTTGCACAGGTTTATGGAGGTGGGGCGATCGCAGTTATCCTCACAGGTATGGGGCAAGATGGGTTGCATGGCTCTCAGTGCATACGCGAGGCGGGTGGACAGGTACTTGCACAAGATAAAGCTACTAGCGTCGTGTGGGGAATGCCTAGTTTTGTAGTTAATGCCGGACTTGCTAATAAAATTCTTCCACTTAACCAAATCGCAGATGAAATTATGCACAGAATTCGTTTCACTCAAGTTCCTCCTTCAGACCTGTAATTAAACAGATTATGGGTGTAAGCACCACTGATTTTGAGTATCTTCGGGAGTTAGTTCATCATCATTCAGCAGTTGTGTTGTTTGGTGATAAAACCTATTTAGCAGAGTTACATTTGCAGCCAATTGTCGAATCGGCAGGATTTGCTTCTATCGCTGATTTGGTTACTTACTTGCGAACTCACCCATTTAATAATCTTCACGCCCGGACAATCGAGGCGCTAGTCACTAACGAAACCTCATTCTTCCGTGATAGCCACCCTTTTGAAGCGCTGAAAAAATACGTCCTACCAGAGTTAATTAAACAACGAGAAACTGAGCGATCGCTCAACGTTTGGTGTGCTGCCTGCTCTAATGGACAAGAACCTTATAGCATCGCCATACTAATTAATGAACATTTCCCTACGCTTCCCAATTGGCCTGTAAAATTAATTGCGACTGATTTTTCTACTAAGGTTTTAGCGCGTGCCCGCGAGGGGCATTATAACCAGCTTGAAATGAATCGTGGACTACCTATAAATATTCGCGATCGCTACTTTCAAAAGCTAGAGACTGACTGGCAAATAAAGGAACAAATTCGCCAGATGGTTGATTTTCGTCAGTTAAATCTTTTGCAATCTTGGTCATCTCTGCCGCAATTCGATGTTATCTTTTTACGGAATGTTTTAATCTACTTTGATGTTGTTACCAAGAAAGCCTTGCTAAGAAAGATCAAGCAGCAATTAAGGCCAGATGGCTATTTGTTTCTGGGTAGTGGTGAAACGACTATTAGCTTAGATGAATCATTCAAGCGGGTTTTATTTGACAAAGCTATCTGCTATCGATTGCACAATCCTGAAGTTAACATTACCCAATAAAATCAGTAAGCTGTGTTTTACGTCATTTTCCTCATAACCACTATAGGGTTTTGACAAAATATTGACAGTTACAAGCTATATACCACACACATATTATTGAAATTTATAAAGCAGATTACTGTTAAAAATGCCCCTAAAGCTGAGTTTAATTTAAGTATTGCTACAAAAGGAGTTAAAAAAGTATATTTTTTTAACTCCAGTTCCCTATTTACTTTTAGGCTTTTCATCTAAAAATTTCAGCAGCTTTTTTACATACTCCCAAACTTCCTTTCAAGAACTGTACTTAACTATCAAAATAGCGTGTAATAACTTGATAATCAAGAGGGAATAAAAAACATCCTACTTTTCCCACTTTTCTTACTTTTTCTACTAGAAATTTTTCCTACATATAGATAGACAATTTGCAAAACATAATTTCGGTCATATTTTAATTAATCAAAAAATCGACCAAATAAATGTACTTTACTTGAGTGGGTCGTGTCCCCAATTTTTTAAAGAGTAGCACCAACGTGTGTGTTCTAAGTCGCCCGATGGCTGCTGTGCCATGTGACGCTGAACGTAACTAATAACTTTCTTCATGTGCGAAAGGTCATCATCGGTATAGTCATCTTTTTTTTGCAATAGCTGAATGATACGCCGCCCAGATTTATGACCGATTGACTCATCGTCGCCATCTTTTTGCCCCACAGTTTGCGACTCATCCGTATCCAGCCAAGACTCTAGTTCCTTGGGTGTCATATTGACAGCTTGATGAAACTCGTCAATCACTGATTTAACATCTTTGCTCATGATTAACTATTACTCCTCTACTTTATTAAGAGCATTAGGCTTGTGAGCAGCTTGTTTTCCTGTCTTATCACTTTCAACTAAGTACTCAGGATTATCTTCACTTGCAGCAATATGGTGTTCTTTAATATCTGTAGGTGAAGTGAGTTTCTTTACTACCTTGCCAGTTGTCTTGCCTTGTGAAGTGTTCCATTCAACCCGATCGCCCTTTTTGAATTGTTCAGCCACATTCATCTCCTGTTGGATGTTTTATACCTACTAACGTCACATTATGTCTGCGGCTGGAAAAGCAGCCATCATTCTAGTGATAGAGAAAACATTCGTTATTAAGGTAGTGATTTATTTAGTTGTGAGATGAAAAAAAGTAGGCGATCGCTACAACCATCTTGATACAATAGCTGTGGCTAGGCGTAGCCCGTCGTAGACATTCCCTCATAATGAAGAAAGATTAAGCAGATTTTCAAAAAACTCTAAATGAGCCAGATTAGCCTAAATTTAGTTGCAATATCTATTTTTCTCATCACCATGTCTACCCTACTGGGGCCATTTATTCATTTGTCGCCCGCAGTACCAGCGCTTGCTACCTTCACTATCTTAGGTATAGCTACGTTAGATAGCTTTAGCTTGCAAGGCAAGGGTGGTACTATCTTTTTAGATTGGATTGCTGGATTTTCAAGTGAACACCGCGATCGCATCGTCCACCACGAAGCAGGACATTTCTTGATTGCTTACCTGTTAGGTATTCCCGTTACCGGCTACACTCTCAGCGCTTGGGAAGCTTGGAAACAGGGGCAACCTGGGCAAGGTGGCGTTAGCTTTGATGATGGCGAATTAGCATCTCAACTAGAAGTGGGTAAAATCAGTGCCCAAATGTTAGACCGTTACTGCACTGTTTGGATGGCAGGTATTGCTGCTGAAACCCTAGTTTTTAATAATGCTGAGGGGGGAGGCGATGATAAAAACAAGCTGATAGGGGTCTTGACAATTTTGGGCTTTTCTGAATCAGTTTATCAACAGAAACTGCGGTTTCATACCCTCCAGGCAAAAACCCTACTGCAAGAAAATTGGTCTAGCTACGAGACTTTAGTTAATGCTATGCGACAACGCACTTCGGTAGAAGATTGTCATGCTGAGTTAGGAGTAAGTGGAGAGAAATCAATTAAAAATTGAAAATTAAAAATTAAATAACCTTCCCAATGCCCACTTTTAAGAAGAAACAACTTTTAAATGTGGGACATGAGATAAATAGTTTGAGGCAATCACCCGATTACGCCCAGCAGTTTTAGCTTGTAGCAAGCATTGATCGGCACGATGCAACAGACTTACTCCTTGATCGTCATCCTTAGTTTGCAGACAGGCTGTGCCTAGACTAATGGTGACATTAATTGTCAGTTTACTATTGAGTGAAAATGGTTTGTCGCTGACTACCCGATTGAGACGACGGGCTACTAATAGTGTCTCCTCATCGGTAGTGTTAGCCAGAAGAATCACAAATTCTTCGCCACCATAGCGAAATGCTGTGTCTTGACAGCGCAGATTGTGTCGCAGACGCTGACATAGTAGCTGCAAAACGCGATCGCCAACTAAATGACCGTGAGTATCATTAACTTTCTTGAAATAATCTACATCCAAAATAATCAAACTCATGGAAGTCTTTTGACTTCTAGCTTTTTTTATTTGCCTGGGCAAGTCCCATTCTAAAGCACGACGATTATTTAATTCTGTTAACGGATCAGATAAAGCGATCGCTGATAACATATCATTTGTTTGAATCAAATCTCGGTATTTTTGGGCTTTCCGTAAGCCAACAGTTAATTGAGCAAGTATTAGTCCATGATTGGCAGTCAACTCTGCCAAACTATGCTCTGTTTTTTCTTCAATAAGATGCCAAATATAAGCATCAGCTCCTTGCTTTAATGCCGTAGCACTCATTTCTAATTCCCTTTCCCAACCATATTTAGTTCTATCAGTAAGCTGCTGGGAACGATCCTCGAAAAGAATACAGTATATCCAGGATAATTTTGTCTGGTCTTTCAACCAACTACAAAGTTCCATACTGCCATCCAGGCTAGCCTGCACAAGTATTATATCGGGGGGCGTCATTTGAATCTGCGAGACTGCTTGATCTAGATTGTCTATAACTTCTACACTAAAAGCAGTCGCACAACGGATCTGATCTGGAAGTGTGGCGATAAAGTTATGTTTTCCAAAGACCAGAATAGAAATATTCATTGCTTTATATTTTGCCCTATTGAAATTTTAAGGAAATTAACCTACTCTTACTGTTTTCTTGCCTAATACTAAATATGTCGTCTTAAGCGAAGTTATATTTATTTTTATAAGATTTTTAAACGTTGAATCTATGATAAATTTTAAAGTTTAATCTCCTATCAAGACTTTATATTTGCTACTAGACTTTCTGAAATTTCTCTTTCTGACAACTAATGTCTTCTTTACAGTATGTTTTTAAAACAGTAATAATACTGAATATTATTTGTACGTATGGAAACTATTCTTGTAGTTTTCTTAAATGTTATTTACCTGATGAAATTACCAAAACAAATACTTTGTAATAAACGTTACATTAGTCAATTAAATTTCTTTCTAAATAGAAAAATAAAGAAGTTATAAAAGCCAAAATTCTATCATTCTAATGATAAGATTATTTGGCATATGACACTTCAGGCTTTTTCTTTAAAAAATTAGCTTTTATTAAGTATCAAGCTAGAAGGTGAATTACAAAATAATCTAAATTAAATAGACAGTAAAACTCTCTCTATTATGATTAAGTAGCTTACCGACGCTAATAATACCCTAATAATTAAAGATTGAACTTATAACTTCTGTGAGAAGCTAGAATCGGATCAACAACCTTCTACAGCATAACTAGTAGCAAAAACTACCTATTTGAACAACTCCTCAAAAGCTGTGGATTCTACCGTGACAGTTTTATTATTAACATTAACATCCATCTTGGCTTCAGGTTCCATAGGATGGATTCAGTAGTTGTTTCTACATATCCCTCATAAGCAATATTTGATACTTTCAGTTTTAGTGCCATTTGTTACCCAAATATAGAAATTTTAAATCATTTCTTAAGAATTAATCTTAAGGATGAAAATGTGATGTCTACGACGAGCTACGGCTACGCACATCCTACAAAGTAAGATAGTAGTGCAAAAATATCCTAATAACTATATATATGCCAGCGACTATCACAATTCGCTGGCAGTAATATGAAACAAAATGCAAGAATATATAAAGCTAATTACGATAAATACACTTACCTAGTGCCGCTACGCCCAAGCCTTAAAGTCTAAAGTTAAAAACACCTATGTCTTCAAATCCCCAGTACCTAAGCGGTAACGAAATTCGCAACATATTTCTCGACTTCTTTGCCCAACGGGAACACCAAATTCTCCCAAGTGCCTCCCTCGTGCCAGAAGATCCAACCGTGCTGCTGACGATCGCGGGGATGCTACCATTTAAGCCGATATTCTTGGGGCAGCGCACACCAGAATTTAAGCGGGCTACGACTTCGCAAAAGTGTATCCGTACCAACGACATCGAAAATGTCGGACGCACCAAACGGCATCAGACGTTTTTTGAGATGTTGGGCAATTTCAGCTTTGGTGATTATTTTAAAGAACAAGCGATCGCTTGGGGTTGGGAAATCTCCACACAAGTCTTTGGCATTTCCCCTCAAAATCTCGTCGTCAGCGTTTTTAAAGATGATGATGAAGCCTTTGGAATTTGGCGCGATCAAATCGGTGTGCCAATAGCGAGAATTAAACGCTTGGGCGAAGATGATAACTTTTGGGTATCTGGGCCGACTGGGCCTTGTGGCCCTTGTTCAGAAATTTATTACGATTTCCACCCAGAACGCGGTGACGAAAATATAGATTTAGAAGACGATTCCCGGTTCATTGAGTTTTACAATCTCGTGTTCATGCAATATAACCGGGATGCGTCCGGGAATTTAACGCCACTGCAAAACAAGAACATCGACACTGGTATGGGTTTGGAGAGAATAGCGCAAATCCTCCAAAAAGTGCCCAATAACTACGAAACTGACCTGATTTTTCCAATTATCCAAACAGCAGCCGAAATTGCTGGCATTGATTACCACAAAAGTGATGAGAAAACCAAAGTCTCTCTAAAAGTGATTGGTGATCACGTTCGTTCTGTTGTCCACATGATCGCCGATGAAATTCGCGCTTCCAACGTCGGACGAGGTTATGTGCTGCGGCGGTTAATTCGGCGCGTGGTACGTCATGGGCGATTAATTGGAATTTCTGGCGAATTTACTACCCAAGTTGCCGAAACTGCGATCGCTCTTTCTGAATCAGCTTATCCCAATGTGCGCCAACGGGAAGCAGCAATTCAAGCTGAACTGCAACGGGAAGAATCGAATTTCCTCAGAACTCTGGATAGAGGCGAAAAACTCCTAGAAGAAATTATCCAAGAGGTGAAACAGCAAGGGAAAACTCAAATTAGCGGTGAGAGCGCATTTACTCTTTATGACACTTATGGATTTCCCCTCGAACTTACTCAAGAAGTTGCCGAGGAAAATAATCTCACAGTGGATGAAGCGGGATTCAATACCGAAATGCAAAAGCAGGTGGAACGCGCCAAAGCAGCACACGAAACCATCGATTTAACTGTGCAAGGTTCCCTCGATAAATTAGCAGAACATATCCAAGTCACTGAATTTTTAGGCTATACCCAATCGGCGACGACGGCAAAAGTCGAAGCAATTTTGGTAGAAGGTGTTTCCCAAGAGGAAGCAGAAGCGGGAACAGAAGTGCAAATTGTTCTTGACAAAACGCCATTTTATGGTGAATCTGGGGGACAAATTGGCGATCGCGGTTATATATCTGGTGATGGAATCGTAGTTCGGGTGGAAGATGTGAAGAAAGAATCTGATTTCTTTGTTCACTTCGGACGCATCGAACGCGGTACACTGCGCGTAGGCGATAATGTAACCGCTCAAATTGATCCGGCTTGTCGCCGTCGCGCCCAAGCTAACCATACTGCAACGCACCTGTTGCAAGCAGCTTTGAAAAAAATTGTTGATGATAGCATATCTCAAGCTGGTTCCCTAGTGTCCTTTGACAGGTTGCGCTTTGACTTCAACTGTCCCCGTGCTTTGACAGCAGAGGAAGTACAACAAATTGAAGAACAGGTGAACGCTTGGATTGCCGAAGCACATGCTGCAAACGTGGAAGTATTACCTTTAGCAGAGGCGAAAGCTAGAGGTGCTGTTGCTATGTTCGGCGAAAAATATGGCGAGGAAGTGCGGGTGATTGACTTCCCCAACGTATCAATGGAACTATGCGGTGGAACTCATGTGAGTAACACGGCTGAAATTGGCGTATTTAAAATTATTTCTGAAGCTGGTGTGGCTTCTGGAGTGCGGCGTATTGAAGCTGTTTCGGGGCCAGCAATACTGGATTATCTTAATCTTCGGGATAAAGTAGTTAAAGATTTGAGCGATCGCTTTAAAGTTAAACCCGAAGAAGTACCAGATAGAATCACAAGTCTGCAAAGCGAACTCAGAAATACCCAAAAGGAACTAGAAACCTTAAAAGTACAGTTAGCGATCGCAAAATCTGATAGCTTGCTGCAAACAGCCGAAACTGTAGGCGATTCTAAAATTATTGTCGCCCAATTAGAAGATGTTGATCCAGAATCCTTGAAAACCGCAGCCGAACGCTTACTGCAAAAAATCGGTAACGGTGCAGTGGTGCTGGGTTCTGTTCCTGAAGAAGGGAAAGTTAGTATAGTTGCAGCTTTTAGTTCTGAAGTGAACAAAAAAGGTTTGCAAGCTGGTAAATTTGTAGGTGCGATCGCTAAAATCTGCGGTGGCGGTGGCGGTGGAAGACCGAATTTAGCCCAAGCAGGCGGACGGGACGCAAGTAAATTGCCAGAGGCGTTGGCAAAGGCGCAGAGTGATTTACACTCAGCCTTGAGTTAATTATCTTCTCTTGTGGGGCGGGCAGCATTCGACGAAGCTCACGCCAAGTCTTGCCTGCCTGGACAACTAATTCAGTTACACAATACTTTATATGACTATTAAAAAACGCCTTTTCCAAGAAATTGAATCCTCTCCAGACTCTCTTCTAGAAGAAACTCTAGACTTTTTGCGTTTTCTCAAAACCAAGCAAGAAGCAGACAAAAAAGATATACCTGCCTTACAAGTTAAGTCAAAAGATACCCAAATAATACCAGAATCCCAGTCAGTAGACAATTCTCAATTACCTTACCGCCCAGCTTCCGGACGTTCTATTTTGAGACACGCCAGAACCTGGGAAGGCGATGATTTTCAAGAGTGTCTTCAGTCGGTTTACGCCACGCGTGGTAAAGCCAAATTCGATTATGACTTAAATCCTTTTGAGTCATGAATCTATGCTCTACAGTATAGTTTTACTGTTTGTTGTATCAGCAGATAGCGACTTTCAGCGAATTATACAGGTAACAGGATTGTCTGTTGAATCTTGGTTGTAAATTTGACTCTTTCTCGCAATATCTGCTGGAAACTATTCAAGATATATCAATAGCAAAAACGATCGCACAACCCTAACTTACACCAAATGCGTAGGCGTAGCCAGCCGTAGGCATCGCTCATCTAAACTCATGCCTAAACTGCGATCGCCCTTTAAATGACAATCGCACTACAATTTAAGAAATGATCATGATAGCTACCGACATGGTATCAATTCCAATCACCTTGGAACAACTCATTACGGCGGTACAACAGTTGCAGCCAGATGAACGGGCAAAAGTCGCCAGAGCCTTGATTCAACTAGATTTACATTCAGATTTGACGGCTTTAATTCAAGAACTTTATGCCGAACCCCCAATTGATGATATTACAGACGATGACATCATGGCTGAAATTAAAGCTGTGCGTCAGCAATCCCAGCCGATATGACCTTGCGAGTAGTCATTGACACCAACATTTGGATTCGCATTTTGCTAAAAGGACGAGTTACGTTGCCGATTTTGGAAGCATTTAATCAACATAAATTCCAGTTGGTAATGAGTCAACCTCTCATGGAAGAACTTCATCTTGTTTGGAATCGCTCCCGTTTAAGAAAGCGGATTGATCCGAGTCAGGCGATGCGCCTGGAACAACAGTTGCAGTACCGCTCATTATGGGTTGAATTGAAAACTATTCCGCCTAATTGTCGAGATCCTAAAGATTTACCTGTGTTGGCAACAGCGATTGATGGTGAGGCGGGAATTATCGTATCTGGAGATGATGACTTGCGGGCTGATGATGACTTGAGAGCGCTAATGGCAAGCTATAGTATTCAGTTACTGGGCGTTAATTCTTTTCTGAAATATTTGGATGAAAGTGGTGAGTCAGGATGATCTCGCTACTATCTCATCACATTGTCCTAAATCCGCCAACAATCTTTCCGACTCCGGTCCCCATCTACCCTCAGCCTTCAGTCGGTTTATGCCACTCGTGGTAAAGCCAAATTCGATTATGCCTTAAATCCTTTTGTATTAGTCCGCGCAGGCGGACTTGGTTTGTATAGCCGCGATTTCTAATCGCCTGGACTTTTTTAAAGTTAAACCCGAAGAAGTACCAGACAGAATCACAAGTCTGCAAAGCGAACTCAGAAATACCCAAAAGGAACTAGAAACCTTAAAGGTACAGTTAGCGATCGCAAAATCTGATAGCTTACTACAAACAGCCCAAACCGTAGGCGATTCTAAAATTATTGTCGCCCAATTAGAAGACGTTGATCCAGAATCCTTGAAAACCGCAGCCGAACGCTTACTGCAAAAAATCGGTAACGGTGCAGTGGTGCTGGGTTCTGTTCCTGAAGAAGGGAAAGTTAGTATAGTTGCGGCTTTTAGTTCTGAAGTGAACCAAAAAGGTTTGCAAGCTGGTAAATTTGTAGGTGCGATCGCTAAAATCTGCGGTGGCGGCGGCGGTGGAAGACCGAACTTAGCCCAAGCCGGCGGACGGGACGCGAGTAAATTACCAGAAGCGTTGCAACAAGCCGAAAGTGAGTTAAAGTCCGCGTTGGGTTAACCATCTTCTGCTTCAACGAGAGAGACAACTGTAACATAAGTGGTTTTCAACATGATAATGTGAAGGTTGATAGGTATTTAAAACTCGATGAATCGACTGAGCAAAAAACACCTAGCTCAAATGAACCGAAACTATTTCCAATCTCTTGACAAGGAAAAGTTAGTGGAAGTGGCGGGAAATTTACACGGCCACTTCTCTTTCATGTGGAACGCTCCGCGAACGGGTAAGTGGTGGTCTGCTTGGAGGTTGAAATGAAAACTAATCAAAATCATCAAATTCCTCCAGGAAGCTTTGGTATACCTATATTAGGTGAAACGCTCTCCTTTGTTTTCGACCGCGATTTTGCCAAAAAGCGCTATCGCCAGTATGGGCCTATCTTCAAAACCCATCTTCTTGGCAGACCAACTGTGGTAATGGCAGGACCGGAAGCATTAGAGTTCGTTTTGTCAACCCAGATGGAGAATTTTTCTTGGCGTGAGGGATGGCCTGATAATTTCAAAACATTACTGGGTGAATCGCTTTTTCTGCAAGATGGAGAGGAACATCGCAGAAACCGCCGCTTGATGATGCCGGCGTTACATGGCCCAGCATTGGCGAATTATGTCTCCACAATGGAAGATATTACGCGCGGCTATCTCCAAAAATGGGAGAAAAAACAAGAGTTTACTTGGTTCCAAGAGTTTAAACAGCTGACATTTGATATTGCTAGTCAATTGTTGTTGGGTACGAGTCCTGGGCCGGAATGTGTCCGCCTCAGCCAGTTGTTTACAACTTTGACGAATGGGCTATTTGCTATTAATCCGTTGCCATTACCATTTACTACATTTGGTAAAGCTATAGCCGCTCGTGATCAAATTTTAGAGCATCTAACTCAAGTTGTCAGAGAACGTCGGCAAAACCCAACCAAAGATACCATCAGCTTGTTAATCCAAGCTAAAGATGAAGATGGTAACAGCCTAAGTGAAAAAGAAATCATTGCCCAAGCGGTGCTGTTACTCTTCGCTGGACATGAAACTACTACTTCAATGCTAACTTGGTTGTGTACAGAGTTAGCCCGTCATCCAGAAGTACTCGAAAAAGCAAGAGTTGAACAATTGCAACTTGCTAGTAAAGGTGATTTGGATTTAGAACAATTGGGGAAAATGCCCTATTTAGAGCAGGTTTTGTGGGAAGTCGAAAGATTGCATCAACCTGTCGGAGGTGGGTTTCGTGGTGTGATTAAAGACTTCGAGTTTAAAGGTTATCACGTTCCTGCTGGTTGGCAGTTGCTTTATTCAATTGTGATAACTCATAGCTTAAAGGAAATCTACCTTGAACCAGAGCGTTTTGATCCAGAGCGTTTCAGCCCCCAGCGCCAAGAACACAAAAAGTATCCTTTTAGTTTAGTTGGTTTCGGTGGTGGGCCACGCATCTGTATTGGTATAGCCTTTGCCAAAATGGAAATGAAGATTATTGCTGCTCATCTTCTACGCAATTATCATTGGGAAATATTACCCAATCAAAGTTTAGAGGTAGTTATGGTTCCCACTAATCGCCCTAAAGATGGCTTGCGGGTTAGATTTCAACCTCGGTGAAATATTTTATGGCATCCCAAATAGACATACATTTATCTAACGGAGTTTTGCAACGCTTACAAAATGTGAAAGATTTTGTAGGTGAAAATGTTAACTCTTTAAGTAACTCAGCACAACAAGTTGGGGAGTCTTTGAAGGCAACAGCAACTACAACAACTGATAAAGCAATTGATACAGTTACGACAAGCTTAGACCAAACTTGGCAAACTGCTGATAAATTTAAGAGTACAACATCGGGCGCAGTTAAAGATGCGATCGCATCTTCTGCAAGTGATTGGCTGACACAACACCCAATATTTTTTAGGTTAGTTCAAATACTAGGTTGGGCTACTAATCACCCAATTATTAGTATAGTGATTTTGCTGTTTGCGATCGCTCTTATTTGGAGCATCATCAAAGCAATCATCCGCTTGATTGAAACAGCTAGTTGGTCAATCCTCCAAGTTCCGTTAAAATTGCTCCAGGCTTTGATTAAAGTTAGCTTCCTATCCTTAACTAAAGTTGGGATTTTTGCAGTTCAACAAATTACAGATACTAAAACAACTGATAACCTGCCAGCTTTGTTACCTGAAAATTTTCAACCAAGTAAGCAACAACGATTAGCAGAAATTTCTAGTCGCTTAGAAGCCATTCAAAAGGAACAGCATGAGCTTTTACAAGAAGCAGCAGACTTGATTGCCACTGACACTATTAATATAGAAATCTCAAAAATTAAACAGCTAGAAAGCGTTGAATCACATCTTGGCTGAGTTCGGCTGTGGAACCGGAGGCGACAATACCACCTTTTTGCATAGCGTAATAGTAATCAGCCTGACGGACAAAGTGTAAATGTTGCTCTACCAATAAAACAGAAATGCCTGTGGTTTCGACGATACGACGGACTGCGGCTTCAATTTCTAGGATAATGGAGGGTTGAATACCTTCGGTGGGTTCATCTAAGACGAGTAATTGAGGCTCTCCCATTAAAGCACGTGCGATCGCTAATTGTTGCTGCTGTCCACCACTCAAATCACCACCCATGCGCGAAAGCATAGTTTTTAACACTGGGAATAAGCTAAAAACTTCTTCTGGAATTTCTGCTTTTTTTATTGGTTTGCGTCTAGCTTCCAACCCCAACAGCAGATTTTCTTTGACTGTCAAACGGGGGATAATTTCTCGTCCTTGGGGGACATAACCAATTCCTAACTTTGCTCTTTGGTCTGGAGATTTTGAGTTGATTAATTCTCCAGCTAAGTTAATAGTACCACTGCGGGGTTTGAGTAATCCCATAATTGTTTTGAGTAATGTAGATTTACCTACACCATTGCGTCCAATCAGGCATATCATTTGTCCAGATGGTACGCTTAAATCTACATTGCGGAGAATATGGCTTTCACCGTAGTAAACGTTGAGGTTAGAAATTTTTAGCATAATAAAATTCAGTTTGTATTAAAAAAATCTCATGTAGAGGAGAACACTTCCGTGCGGAGGTTCCCAACCTTGAGCGATAATCTGACAATATGATCGCGCCATCTTTGCCTGATAACCAACTAATCGCTATCTTGCACCCCCAACTGCTGTAACAACTCATGAATTGATAAAACGGGTAAAGATGAACTCAAAAAACCTTGCGTATCGCGTGTCAAAATAGCGTCTAACCTTTGAGCAATAGCACAAGCGATTTGAATAGCATCTTCTTTCATCATCTAAACCAGATCCAAATGCTGATTCCAAGACGGCTCGATTAACAGGACAAATGATCATAGCAGTCAGCATTTCTGAAACTGCTTGTCGTGCTTGATCAATGCTGCGGGTATGTCTTCGAGAAATATAAAAAATATCTGTAAGTGTTGTCGCTGTCACATACCCAACGACATGACCAGAATCAATCTTTTGAAACAATAGTTCTGCATCTTGGAAAAAAGGTTCTCGCTGCAAGAGAAAATCTAGAACAATATTAGTATCAATTAAAACTTTCACTGAAGATACTTGTCTACCCGTCGCTCTTGTAACATAGTAGCCACTTCTTCATCAGTCGGTGCTGGCCGATCTGTTTTTAACAAGCCTCGCATTCGTCTAATCGCACCAGAGCGCTCAGGCTCAGAAATTGGCATGTCTCGCAAGGACTCAATGATGGCGCTCACTAGTGCAAGGCGATCGCTTGGTGATAGCTTGAAGACCTGCTCCTTCAATTCTTGTAGCAACATAGACGGCTCCTATAGTCGAAGGTGTCTACCATCTAGTATGGACGATCGCGCCCTCTATGACCAGATTTATTAACCCTGCTACTCCCAAGTCTGTAGCGACTACTCCCAAGTCTGTAGCGACTACTCTCAAGTCTGTAGCGACTACTCTCAAGTCTGTAGCGACTACTCTCAAGTCTGTAGCGGCTACTCTCAAGTCTGTAGCGACTACTCCCAAGTCTGTAGCGGCTACTCTCAAGTCTGTAGCGACTACTCTTAAGTCTGTAGCGGCCACTCTCAAGTCTGTAGCGACTACTCTCAAGTCTGTAGCGACTACTCCCAAGCCTGTAGCGACTACTCCCATGTTTGCTATCTCTTACCTTCTTATATGAGTAATTATATACCGAAGTATTACTGAGATAAGCTCAAAAATTTTATTATCAGAAATTGCGATTTATGCTGAAGCGGAATTAGGCTTAATTGAGGCAAGCTAGCTCTAGAAGTATCTTAAAAGAGAAATTGTATGTCTCGTCAAAAACGTACATCCCGTGTTTTAGAAAAAGTTGAGTTAAGAGCATCTGGGATGAAATCGATTGTTCCAACCATTAAATTTGAAGAAGATTATACTTTAGAAAAACTGATTAAATCAATCGACCAGTTACGTAACAAACTTGATGTTCATAATAGCGCCCTGGCTATAGTTGACTCTTCTTTAACAGAAGTTGAAGAGATGGAAAAAAACTTGAAGCAGCTTTCTGAGAAAATGTTAATGGTGGTTGCTATTAAGTACGGTAAAGACAGCGCTGAATATGAGATGGCGGGTGGTGTTCGCAATAGCGATCGCATCCGCAAAATGAGAGCGAGCCGCTTAAAAAATATTGCAGAACAAGCATCAGATAAAAATGCTAAAACTGCATAGAAAATGAGGTAATTTGACTTGTGTATACACCGCAGCGTTAGCAACTATCATTTAGTGGTATGGTGGTTCTCGTTTACGTGAGGTACACGCGTAGGGGCACGGCAGTGCCGTGCCCCTACACCTGGTGATGTAATGTTGTACCGCATCTGAATAAGAACCGCTATAGTCTATATAGGGTACAGAAAGCAAAGCAAATGACCCAAAGGACGAAAACCCAAAAACTGCTGACCTTTGAGGAGTATCTTACCTATGACGATGGTACAGATACCCGCTATGAGTTGGTCGATGGAGAATTAGTCGAGATGCCACCAGAAAGTCAGGAAAATAGCAATCTGGCAAGATTTCTATTCGTTGAACTACTAAAACATTTCCCTTTTTATTTAGTTGCTCACAAGGATACAGAAATTGAGGTAGCGGGGCGACGGGCGAGATGTCGTTTACCTGACTTAATGGTTCATACAGAAGAATCTTATGCTGCACTTATCGGCGCTACTCGTGCTACTCTCACTGGTGATATGCCACCGCCTGCGCTAGCGATTGAAATTGTTTCTCCGGGTACGGCAAACCGTGTTCGTGATTATCGCTATAAGCGGACGGAGTATGCCGCTAGGGAAATATTAGAGTATTGGATTGTTGACCCACAGATGCAACAAATTACGATTTGCCAGTGGGTGGAAGGACAGTATGAGGATAAAGTATTTACAGATGCGACTTGCATGGAATCAGTGCTAATTCCTGATTGGGCGGTAACAGTAGACCAGGTGTTTAACAACGCAAACAGACCAGAATTACCAGGCGAATAGAAAGTGGAATTGAGTTTTTCATTCTTCCTGTTTTCCCAAATATACTTCAATTACACGAGAGTCATTTTGCACTTCCTCAAAATTACCTTCGCACAGCACCGACCCTTCATGTAATACCGTTACTTTTTTGGCAATTTGACGTACAAATTCCATATCATGTTCAATTACTAAAATTGAATGACTTTGTGCTAGTGCTAAAAGTAATTCACCAATATTATAAGTTTCTTCATCTGTTAAACCAGCAACGGGTTCATCAACGAGTAATAAGTCTGGAGACTGTGCTACTAACATCCCAATTTCTAAACGTTGCTTTTCACCATGAGAAAGTAAACCTGCTCTGATGTCAGCTTTAGCAGTTAAACCGATAGTTTCTAATAATCCTTTAATATTATTCTTTTCAGCAGGATGAGAACGGCTAAACAAAGTAGAAAAGACGTTTTTATTGTGGTTGCTAGTAATTTCTAGATTTTCACGGGGTGTTAAATTTAAGTAAATTCGGGGTGTTTGAAACTTGCGTCCAATTCCTAACCGCGCAATTTTATATTCAGGTAAAGAACGCAGGTTTCTTCCTTTGAATAAAACTCGCCCAACGGTTGGTTGCACTTTCCCCGTAATCACATCCAGAAATGTTGTCTTTCCCGCGCCATTGGGGCCAATTACTACACGTAATTCACCCACATCCATGCTAAAGTTAAGCTGATTTAAAGCCTTAAAACCATCAAAACTAACAGTTACGTTTTCAGTTTCCAATATTTTCGCGTTCATGTTGCACTTCGGCGTCTTCTTCCAAGGTGGGATATGTAGCAATTTGTTGACGGCGGTGGAAAAGAGAAATATTCTGGCTACGCAACCATCCCACTATGCCGTCAGGAAGCACTGTAACGACTATCAAAAATAGTGCGCCTTGGAAAAATAGCCAGATTTCTGCAAATTGTTCGCTTAAAAAAGTGCGAGCATAATTTACTAACAAAGTTCCGACAATCGCGCCAATTAAAGTAGCGCGTCCGCCTACAGCTACCCAAATCACCATTTCAATCGAAAAGGCAATATCCATTGCTCTGGGTGATACAGAACCACTCTGGATGGTGTAAAATGCTCCTGCAATGCCTGCGATCGCACCTGAAACTGCAAACACTAGCACCTTATAATCTGTAGGATCGTAGCCAGAAAATCTTACCCGACTTTCATCATCACGAATAGCTATTAACAATCTACCAAAGCGTCCAGTTGTCAACCAGCGACAAATACCATAGGTGGCTGCGAGAAACACTACAGTTAGCGTGTAGAAAACAAACTGCGTTTTCGCATCACTGACCGTTGCCCCAAACAAAGTTGTAAAATCTATCAGTCCATTTGTACCGTTGAAAAGCTGTTGTTGACCGTTAAAGAAGTTGAAAAATACAATAGTTCCGGCTTGAGTCAAGATAGAAAAATAAACTCCCTTGAGGCGATTTCGGAAAACTAAATATCCTAATATTCCTGCCAATAACCCTGGAACTAATACCACCAAAGCTATTGTCAAAGGAAAAGAATAAAAAGGTTGCCAAAAGGCGGGAAGTTCCGTAACCCCATAAAGTCCCATGAAATCAGGCAATTCTCCAGTAGGGACTTGCAGTTTCAGGTACATTGCGATCGCATATCCACCCAAACCAAAGAAAATACCATGTCCCAAACTTAGTAAACCAGTATAACCCCAAATCAAATCGATACCCAAAGCCACAATCGCCAGCGACAAAAATCGCCCCAACAAATTTAGACGAAACTCCGACAGCAACAGTGGCATAATGATAATGAGGAAAAGTGCGATCGCAATCACCACCCCCACTTCAATTAATAATCCTCCTCCTATTTTTCTCATTCTCTGCGTCCTTTGCGTCTCTGCGGTTTAAACATCAACAGTACGCCCCTTCTGAGGAAAAATCCCCCCTGGCTTCCACTGTAAAAACACAATAATCAGCGCAAATACCATCACCTTAGCCATACTCGTCGTCGCAAAAAAAGTAAACAAATCAGCTAAAGGCTTTACAGGGGTCAACAGCAAAGCCAGAGTTCCAGAACCAATTAAAAAATTAGCCGTACCAATACCCAATGCCGCCACAATCGTACCGACTAAATTGCCTACACCCCCAACGACAACAACCATAAAAGTATCAATAATATAGTTTTGTCCCGTATTTGGCCCTACAGAACCGAGTAAACTAATTGCACATCCAGCCACACCAGCTAAACCAGAACCTAGTGCAAAAGTAATCGCATCAACTTTTTCAGTTGGAATTCCCAAACAAGCACTCATACTCCGGTTTTGCGTCACAGCCCGAATTCTTAAACCCCAGCTAGAACGTTGTAAAAATAAATAAATTCCCGTCACACAGATGATTGTTAAACCAATAATAAATAACCTGGCGAAGGGTAATTGTACACCACCCAAAGATATACCCGCTTGTAACCAAGTAGGCGCTGTTACATCCACATTTTGAGCGCCAAACCAAGGTTGAGTCACTGCTAACTGATAAGTTTGACTCAATAAATTACATATTGCTATTGTCACCCCCAGCGATAGCAAAAATATCACAGCCACAATCCAGTTACGAACTCTTCCCAAATCTGTGCGGGAATTTAAAATCCATAAACCTCCAAAAAATAACAGAGAAAATATAGCAATACCAATTATCAATACCCAATTCACACTGCGAACAAACTGCTGAAAAATTAAACTTACTCCCCAAGTTGCTAATAGAGTTTCTAATGGGCGTCCATAAAGATAGCGAATCACGCCTCTTTCTAGAATTAATCCCACAGCAGCCGTGAATATAAAAGCAATAATTAAAGCCAAAAATATATAGACTTCAAACCACACCCCGCCCAATTGTTTACAGACATTTTGTACAACAAATGTTGTATAAGCGCCGAACATCATCAATTCACCATGCGCCATATTGATAACGCCCATCAATCCAAATATAATGGCTAGTCCCAATGCGGCAATCAATAATACAGCGCCAATACTAATGCCATTAAATACAGCTTCTAAAAATCCTGCTAACACTTATTTCTCCATAACAGCTATCAGCGAGTAGTTAGTATCTCGTGTGCCTCGTTCCCAGCCTGAGACTGAGAATGCCTATTAGGAGGCTCTGCCTCCTGACTCGCGGCAGAGCCGCAATGAGGTGCATTTCCAGGTAGAACCTGGAAAAGAGAATAATTCGTAATTAATTACGAATTACGTAGCTTGCTTCTCGCCCTTGGCGAGTATTACGAATTATTTATGCTTTCTTATATTTACCACCCTTAGCCGGGTCAGTCCAATCACAAGCAAATCCCTTAGTTTCTTTTACAAATTGATTCCAAGGAATTGGCTCAACGGCGTTCGGAGTAGCATAGACGATATCAAACAAACCATCTTGTCTAACTTGACCAATCCGCACAATTTTAGATATGTGATGATTGGCATCCATTGTCACTTTACCTTCAGGTGCATCTAGAGTTTGACCAGATGCCGCAGCCCGTACTTTATCTAAATCAGTAGTACCAGCTTTTTCTACTGCTTGCTTCCACAAATAAACTGCAATGTATGCTGCTTCCATTGGGTCATTGGTCACCCGATTTTCACCGTACTCTTTCTTAAAAGCTGCAACAAACTTTTTGTTAGCAGGTGTGTCTACTGTTTGGAAATAGTTCCAAGCTGCGTAGTGACCTTTGAGATACTCTACACCAATTGCTTTGACTTCTTCTTCAGCAATACTTACAGACATCGAGGGATATTTTTCTGGTGTCAATCCAGCCCCTTTCAATTGTTTGAAGAAAGCAACATTACTATCACCATTCAGAGTGTTATAGATAACCCCACCATTGGGCAAATTTTGCTTGATTTTAGTGATAATTGGTGTAACTTCTGTATTGCCAAGAGGTAAGTAATCTTCACCAACTGTTTTTCCACCCAAAGCTTCTAATTGAGCCTTAATAATTGTGTTAGCAGTGCGGGGAAAAACGTAGTCAGAGCCAACTAAGAAGAATTCTTTTCCTTTATTTTTTAACAGCCAATCAACTGATGGTTCAATTTGTTGATTTGGAGCCGCACCAGTGTAGAAAATATTTTTAGAACACTCTTGACCTTCATATTGCACAGGATACCAGAGCATATGATTTTTGCTCTCGAATACTGGCTTCACATTCTTGCGGCTAGCAGATGTCCAACAACCAAAAACTACACTGACTTTATCTTGATCAATTAGCTTGGTTGCCTTTTCTCTAAAAGTATCCCAATTAGAAGCGCCATCTTCGGTAACTGCTTCAATTTGTTTACCTAAAATACCACCGGTAGCATTAATTTCTTTAATTGCTAATTTTTCAGCATCGACAACACTTTTTTCACTAATAGCCATTGTGCCACTAAGGGAGTGCAAAATACCTACTTTGATTGTGCCACCAGCAGTAGCAGCAGCTGGAGAAGCAGCAGGAGGCGCAACTGGACTCTCTGTAGCAGTTGGGGAATTATTCGCGCAAGCCTTTAGAAAAAAGCTGCTTCCAAAGGTTAAAGAACCGTAGAGCAAAAACTTGCGTCTGTTAAATTGTCTTCTCATATCTTGATGAATTTTCCTCTTGATGAATCAGCTAACTTAATAGAAAGCTGACAATATTAAACTTTAAAGTGTGATGATAGTGCGATAGTTTACTATGAAAAAGTTATTTCTTATACAAAATGTCTGAACTTTGTAATAAAAAAATAACTTTATAATATTAATCTTTGTTAAGGCTATTATTGTGAAATTATTGTCAGCGATGAAGAGATAGCTGGATAATAATCTCATCTTTGTTGCCAGATGCAAAATTAGCAAAGCGCTTTGCCAAAGGTGGTATAATCACCAAAGGATTGCTAAACCCAGAGAATAGATGAACGCTATCAAATCCTGGGATAGTACGAATTAAGGGCAGGCGATCGCTACTAAATGCCACCAAGCAATCATGCCAAGTTCCTGGTAAATTCTCCAAAGCTGGTAAAATCTCACCGACACTTTTTCGCAACCATTTTTCACTCGCCTCTGAGTTTACCTTGGCATAAGGATCTGTGAGAACGCGGCTAATTTGACCGATGCGAAAGCTACCATCTTGAAACTGAATCGCACCCGCATCTAAAATTGGCGGTACTGGCTCATTACCTGGTTGATTCCACAATTCATCAACTTGAGTAGATTCAGCTTCTAGTTGAAATCGTTGCAGATTAGCTGGCATAACTAAAGTGCGTAACTGCACATCCACAGGTGGGGTTTCAATGATTTCTGCGTGGGTAAAATACAGCTTGATGGGAATACCAGCAGATTTTAGTAGTTGGCGGCTGAGTCCACCCGCGCAAATGGCGACGTTCGCACTGTGGAAAGTTGCGGTAGTTGTTTTTACACCATCTTGAAATACTTGCAATACTTGAGTAATTTGCATTTCCCCCCCAGCACGCAAAAAGGCTTGGATGTATGCTTGTGCTGTTTTTTCTGGGTGGATATGACCGTGTTTGACAGTTAAAGCACCAGATATTGCCTCTCGATTTAGCAGTGGTTCCAACTCACAAGCTTCTTGGACACTCAATAAACGGGGTGGAATGGCAAAATGATTATATGATGCAGCCGTTGCTTCTGGATCATTAGCGGCTGAAATAGTAAGTAATAAATCTAATTCCCGAAACTGGATATCAGCGTCTAACTCTTGAGATAGGATATGGTAATGTGCGTAGGCGTAGCCAGTCGTAGACATCGCTTCTTCGCACAATAGACGAGTTAGTGGTGTATTACCCGACCAATAAGCAAGTCCACCATAACTATAACGAGTTGCATTCTGCGGTGTTTCATATTGCTCTAACAAAAGAACAGAAAAGCCAGTTTTTATCAATTCGTATGCCAGTGCAGCACCCGCAATTCCACCACCAACCACAATCCAATCGTAGGTTTTCATATTTTATGAATCATGAATTACCATAAGTTGTTTGTAAACGACTTAAAAGATATTCTCCCGCCAGGATAGGCGGATAGATAGGCGATTGTTCTTTCTGGCAACTTTCCAGACAAGCTATTTCTGTATCATCATTAGGATGACAGAAAAAAGCCATAGAATAACGGGACTGCTTCACCTTGTTATCACTGGGAATCATTACTCGATGCTTGGTTGAGCAAAACATATCATTTGTCCACCGTTGCATTAAATCGCCAGTATTAACTACCACAGTATCAGGAATCGCAGGTGCAGCAATCCATTTTCCAGATGCTGTCTGTACTTCTAACCCGTCAACGTCATCTTGGAAAAGTAAGGTAATACTGCCATAATCGGAATGCTCACCAGCACGCACCTGTCCGGTTTTGGGTGGTATCTGCAATGGGGGATAGTGAAGTAAGCGCAAGGTATGATTTTGTTGATTGTGTCTTTTTATAAAAAAATCTTCTGGCAATTCCAACGCCAAAGCATAAGCTTGTAACACTGTGTTAGCAAGTTCTGTGCAACTATCATAAAAGGCAAGAATAGAAGCATCTATTCTTATAGTCGCTTGTTTGTTTATATTAAACGCCTCTTTCAAGTCGCCTGGTTTGTTTGGGTCAAGACGTTCTCTCTCAAGACTGACGTATCCTGTATTATTAAACTCATCACTCCAAGCTTGCTTTTGCTTCACTTCTAAGGGTAAATTAAAGAAAGATTTACTGTAACTGAATACTTGCTTTATTAAGTCTTTTGATATTCCTGAATTCTGCAAGTACATGAAGCCAATTTCATGGCAAGCTTGATAAATTTGTTTGATAATATTTTGCCGAGTTATTGTGTCGCCATTGCTAAACGCAGTTAAATCTATTATTGGAATTGTAACCATTTATATATAATTAGAAAGTTTGTGTTTTTGTTTAATTAATAGTAGTATACTTAATACTTAGGTACGAAACTTTATAATGACTCTTGCTCCTTGGCGAAGCGCGATCGCTCATGCACTCCATCGCAACCGCAGCCTTGTTTATGCCCGTTACCTCCAACTAGCAACGGTGCAGCCGAACGGTCGCCCCGCTAATCGTACTCTAGTCTTTCGTGGTTTTCTAGAAGATACAAACCAGCTAAAATTTATTACTGATAGTCGTAGTGCTAAAGCTGACCAGATACAGCAACAACCTTGGGCAGAAGTTTGCTGGTATTTCCCCAATACACGCGAACAATTCCGAATCACTGGCTGTTTGACCCTGGTAAGCGGTGATGATTCTGACCAGGATTTACAGCTAGCCCGGATAGCAATGTGGCAAGAATTAAGTGATGCGGCGCGTTTACAGTTTGCTTGGCCCTATCCTGGTAAACCCAGAATCCAAGAACTAGGAGCTTTTGAGCCACCAGCACCTGATCCTGTTAAGCCAGTACCTAACTTTTGTCTACTGCTACTCGAACCAATGCAAGTAGACCATTTAGAATTACGCGGTGAACCACAAAATCGATGGCTTTACTGCCGTAATGACCAGCAAGAGTGGTCTAGCGAAGCGATTAATCCGTGATTTGGTCAAGAGTCAAAAGATTGACCCTTAACCCTTGACATTGAACTAAATGCCAGCACCATCTAGAAATTGCTGGATAGTCTTATCTTTGAGGTTGCACCAGCGGGTATCGTGGGTTAGCTCATCCTCTTTGGTAGCTAAACAACCCACTAAAACAGGAGTGTTTTCTGAAGAATTGGTGCGCTGAAGAGCTTGTATTTGTTCTTCCAATGCCTCAATCCTATCAACTAAAGCACGAATTACTTGGGCTTCTGAATCTGGTAAGTTATTGTGTTCAAGAGGTGCAACCCGAACTCCAGAACGATACATAATGCGCCCAGGCACGCCTACCACAGTACAGTCTGAAGGGACATCCCTTAGAACAACAGACCCAGCGCCAATACGAACATTATTACCAATTTGGATATTGCCCAGTACCTTCGCTCCAGCCCCAACTACGACATTTTCACCCACAGTAGGATGGCGCTTACCACATTCTTTACCAGTACCTCCAAGGGTGACACCTTGATAAATTAGGGCATAGTCTCCCACGATCGCAGTTTCACCAATTACTACACCCATCCCGTGGTCAATAAACACACTTTTTCCAATTGCTGCACCAGGGTGGATTTCAATTCCAGTCAAAAACCGAGCCAAGTGAGAAATCAGGCGGGGAAAAAAGGGAAGACCAACAGTGTACAACCAGTGAGCCAGCCTATGGAATAGCAGGGCTTGCAAACCAGGGTAACAAAATAAAACTTCCAACCAGTTACGAGCAGCTGGGTCACGTTCAAATATGATACGAAAGTCAGCACGCAGTATAGATAGCACGAGATAGCACCCTCGGAAAGCACAACAAGCTACTCTCCCATATTATCCTCTCAGGCGTGATACCTAAAAATTGAGAATTGAGAATTGGGAATGGGGCATTGGGCATTAGTTATTATTGTTCTCCGTCATCTTTCCCTGCTTCCCCTGCTCCCTCATCCCCTACTCCTAACTTCACTGCTGCTCTACTTTCAAAGTATAATCTTGCTTAACCCCAGAATTAAATGTACCTACCCAAATCCGATAAGTGCCACTTTTCCAGTTGCGATCGCTAACGCTAGCATCTTTACTTTTACCAGTGTCATCGCCGCAACGAATCGTAGTTTGATCTGGACCTTGAATTAGTAAAGTAGTGTCGGTGTTGTTGCTATCGACTTGGATTGTTAACTGGGAAAATTCATTTTCCAAAACCATAATATGATCTGGATTAGGATCGGCAAAGCCAATACAGGCTTTTTGATCGCGATCGCGGTTACTTGTGGCAGACAATGAATAAGAACCACCTGTAAACCCCTGCACTGTTCCTTGTGCTGGATTAAAGTTTGTTGATAATTTGAAAGTGCCAAAATTCACTGTCTCTGCTATTACAGGCGTAGCTGTGATGGTGGTAATTAAAGCCAACAGCCAGCCGTTGCGAAACTGAAGTCGGGGGCGACAGTATTTCATAGTAGCCCTCCAACAGGCTGTTTAATTAGTAGTGATATATACATATTCTAATGAAAAAACTCCAGTAAAATTTCAGTTGGTTGTGCCACATTAAAATGTGACACAATCGAGTGTTTTTCAAGCAAACAGCTAGTTGCTAGGCTGTCTCTTGATATAAACAGCAGCGACAATTATAAAACTGGTGATTTATACTAATTTTGAATTTTATGATAATGGAATTAAAGAACTAAACCATAAAGTTTGCTATGAAGTATTTTTGCTATGTGATTCCCAGCATGAAATACATAAAGTAATTTGATTGTCTCCTAGACGTTTCATATCTTCAGGTGAAAATGATATGTTACATTGCTCATCATATTCGTAATACATCCACACGGAGATATCATCTTTGTTCACCCCAACCATAGAAAGCTTGTAATATTTCCCTTCTAAAAGGTTTAAAAATCTATCTAAAAAATTTACTGTAGGGTCTAAAGCTTCTTCAATAAGTATTTGCTCCCAATAATTATTAGAGTTACTATCAACACCCAAAATCTCGTTAACTATTTTCAGTTTTGATCTTCCACAATCAATTCTCAAAATATACGTATACTTCACGATTTAGCTCCTAGTTTTATTTCTACTTATTTCCTCATTAGGCAGATAGAGAATATCGGGTGTGTCGAATACAACAGATATGTTAACCTTGCCAAAAAAAGGCAGAAGGTAAAATAATTTTTAACCTTCTGCACTTAAGCTTTTATAAAAATCTCAAAAATTATTGAGTTGGAAGAAAACGCCACCTTTGAGCGATCGCGTGTCAGTTCCATAACTACTGACTGTGAGCGATCGCAGATTATCAAAAAACGGTTTCCCTAAAACTTCCACTAGTTTGAGAATCGGTACTTGACGCTCTAACAAATATTGGCTCTTTGTCCAGTCAAGATATATATAGCCTTGATTTGGTAAGGGAATCGCAGCAATACTATCTTGGAAATTGGGATTGTCAATTAAGGAATCATTTTTGGCTGTGATAATTTCATCCATCGTTTCTAAGTCAGAGGTGAAAATTTCGTAATTTCCTAAAGTTGTATGCAATCCTCGGACTTTTGTTTCAATGCTGAAAGATGCTCCCTCTTTAACATCGCTTTTTTTAGTAGCCGTAGTTAACTCTGTCCAAGCAAAGATTTTTTGCTTGTCTATAGTCACGGGATTAATGCTGAGTCCATTTGATGAGGCGATCGCATCTAATCGAGCAATGCCTTGTTCTACACTCTCGGATTTTTCTACTACAAAAATCCAATGAGGGGTTATTTGTTCTTGCTCAGGTAACAATGCTATGGCATATTCTCCCTGTACCCAGCTAAAAATATCCTCTGGTAAGTTTATACCCCAGCGTTTTTGAATATCCGCCAAGGGTTTAGCTAACCGAGAAACCACATCTTCCCCAGAACCATATATAGTAGCTGTTGCTTGTTTCCAGAGTTTGGCTAAATCACTGTTACCTAAATTACTTAAATTTGAGCCAGAAATTGCCAAACCTGCGGACGCTGGAACATACTGCAATGCTCCTACAGGTTTAGATAGTGGTGAAGATGGAGAAATAATTTCTGATGAAGTTAGAAAGCTGGTTTCTGCTAGCAATCCTTTGGAGTTCAACGCCAGAGAAATAATCTCGCTGTCATAGGTTTGTTCTGGCAATTCTAAACCTTGCCATTTTGCCACGATGGGAAGATTCAAGAAAGCTACAGCTAAACCACCTTTGGGTGATTCTTTAATAGCTTTTTGGTATTTGGGGGAGCTAGTCAAATTCAGATCGGGAGCTTGAACATTATTGATGGCGTCTCGCAACACTTTCGGATCATTGGCAAACAACACAAAGCCTTCACCAACAACAGCACCTGCAAGCAAGTCCCGCTCTGGTTGAGAATTGTCATAAATTAGCTTTACGCCTTTGTATTGTTCAACAGTTAAGTTTGCCCCACCTAACGCCCGTTTGGAAAATAACAACTCGACAAACTCACTGCTTTTCTCCGGTTGCTTGGTTGCTAGTGCCAACAAATACCCTGGCTGCTGTCCGTTTTCTCGATCGCGATCAATATCTAAGGTGGTGATAGCTAAGGTAATTTCCTCCCCTAGCCAGGGTTGAACGTCTTCTTTGTAATCTATGCCACTCTTGGCAAATAAACTGGTTTTGAGTTGAGATAGTTCTCCTTCACGCTCCAACGCCTGCAAACGGTCAGGATTCGCCAGCAATGAAACCATTGCAGGGGAAAGTTTCGACACGAATATGGCTGCATTAGGCTGAGAGCTAGAAGCAGTGATGTTAGCCGGACTTTTAGCAAAAAACCAGTAAAAGCTAGCGATCGCAATTACTAGCAGTGCGATCGCACCAGCTACGATAAAACCAATAAATGAGCGTTGCCTATTCACATTAAACCTTTAAAAAGACGGTTTACAGCCATTTAAGCAGAAAGCCTACCAGAATCTATCAGCCTTCTTGAGAATGGATACTCATGCAAAGACAGAGATTTTCTGTCACCATAAATAGGATTAGGACTGTTTATAGGGAATTCTTTTAGTTAACCCATGAACCAGATTAGTGTACAAGAACTGGCACAACGTCTTTCTTCTGGTGATGCAAGTATTCAGCTAGTAGATGTACGCGAACCACAAGAATTAGAAATTGCTAGCATTGAGGGCTTTGTCAACCTACCCTTGAGTCAATTTACCGAATGGGGAGATCAAGTTCCTAACCTCTTCAATCCCCAAGCTGAAACCCTTGTACTATGCCACCACGGCATCCGCTCTGCCCAGATGTGCCAGTGGTTAATTGCTCAAGGTTTTACAAATGTGCAAAATATTTCGGGTGGTATTGATGCTTATTCCGTCTTAGTAGACCATTCAATTCCCCAGTATTAGCTTGTATTTAGGTACATTACTTAGATGGAAGTTATTCTTCCATCTGACTTTTGCTATGCTAAAAATAGCAGTACATAAAAACTTAGGGGCTAGCCAGGAAGAGCTTGCAACTTTATCCACTGGCTAAATATTTACGAAACTTTTCGACCCCAATCTTAGCTGCGATCGCCGCAAAAATACGTATACAGTAATACTTTTACAAGTGTAGAATTATGCAAAAATAAGTCATAAATAGGATGTTGTAAATCCAAGCTCTCAGCTTTTACTGCAAAGATCCGTTAAAAGAATGGTGTACGTGAACCTTAAGATTAATTATCACAATATAATTGTATAATTTGCTATCTTAATAAATTATTAATATTCTTAGTTTTCAATCAAATCCAGAAATTTTTCCAGACTTTGATTAAAATTTGCCGCCAAGCATTACATACCCTATGGAAGTCCAGTTAACAAATCGACAACAGCATATACTTTGGGCAACGGTACGTCACTACATTGCTACGGCAGAGCCTGTTGGTTCAAAAGCTTTGGTCGAGGAGTACGACCTGGGTGTAAGTTCAGCCACAATTCGCAATGTGATGGGCGTTTTAGAAAAATCCGGGTTACTCTACCAACCACACGCTTCTGCTGGACGTGTCCCTTCAGATTCAGGATATCGCATTTATGTTGACCAGCTAATTACACCTTCTCTGCGTTCGCGCAGCGCGTCGCAGACAGACGCTCTTGCTAGCTTGCTTCCACAAAGTGGTACAGAGAGTCTAGGACGAGAAGTAGAAATGGCATTGCAAAAGCGCCTTCAGTGGGAAGATTGGAGTTTAGAAACCCTACTGCAAGGAGCCGCACAAATTTTAGCAACCTTGAGTGGTTGCATTAGTTTGATTACTATGCCGCAAACTACTACAGCACTATTGCGACATCTGCAATTAGTGCAAATTGAAGCGGGGCGGATCATGTTAATTGTAGTCACCGATAGTTATGAGACACATTCCAAGTTGATGGATTTGTCACCAATATCGGAGGAAACACAACGAGATTCAGAGGTAATTGATCGCGAGTTGCAGATAGTTTCTAACTTTTTGAATACCCATTTGCGAGGGCGAAGTCTATTGGAATTAGCCAACCTCAACTGGAGCGAACTAGATCAGGAATTCCAACGCTACGGGGAATTTTTGAAACATTCAGTTGCCGAATTGACTCGTCGCACTCATGCACCGACTGCAACTCAAATTATGGTTCGGGGTGTGTCAGAAGTTTTGCGTCAGCCAGAATTTTCCCAATTACAGCAGGTACAAACAATTATCCACCTGCTGGAAGAAGAACAAGACCAACTATGGCGATTAATATTTGAGGAACCAGAACTTGAGGATGTGGGCAAGTCAAAGGTAACAGTTCGCATTGGCGCAGAAAATCTTTTAGAACCGATACGCACCTGCACCTTGATTTCTTCCACCTATCGCCGAGGTTCAATACCGGTAGGAAGTGTGGGAGTTTTGGGGCCAACGCGTCTAGATTATGAAAGTGCGATCGCAATAGTAGCATCTGCTGCTGATTACCTCTCAGAAGCTTTCAGTTATTTCAATCCCCAATAGAGACAACCTGTTACAGGTTTAGACAAAAGAACAATACCATAGCAGGTAGATAAGCTTAATTTATAGTGGCAAAATCAATAATTAATACCTTTTAACTCTTTCATGGTTAGAAAAATTGCCTTTGGCGTGCTGTGGTTGGGATTCACTACCTATGCTTTTTTCCTCGCTCCTCCTGAGCAACCTGGTACATTCGAGTTAATTAAAAATCTTTCTACTGGCCAATGGCAAGGCGTTAACCCATTAGTTGTAGCACTATTCAACCTCATGGGCATCTGGCCTCTCATTTATAGTGCAGTAGTATTTATTGACGGTAGAGGACAAAAAATACCTGCTTGGCTATTTGCTACTGCCTCTTTTGGAGTCGGGGCATTTGCTTTGTTACCCTATTTAGCCCTTAGAGAACCAAATAATAAGTTTGTTGGTAAAAAGAATGCCTTACTGAAGCTGCTAGATTCTCGTGTGACTGGGGTTGTCTTGACGGTAGGCACGGTTCTTCTAGTTGTTTATGGTTTAACAGGAGGAGATTGGGGTAATTTTGTGCAACAGTGGCAAACTGACCGCTTCATCAATGTCATGAGTTTAGATTTCTGTCTACTTTGCCTATTATTTCCAGCTTTGCTAGGGGATGATATGGCGCGTCGTGGTTGGAAAAATCCACAGATGTTCTGGTTAATAGCGTTGATACCTCTATTCGGGCCATTGATTTATTTGTGTGTGCGTCCACCTCTACCAGAAGTGGGTATAGAAGCAATACCAAGTCAGCAGCCAGCTGCAAATTAAAGCAATTTTTAATTCGTAATTTCAAAGACAGTTTCAGTTGGGGTCTAAATCCTCAATTGAAACAAAAATCACGTATAGATTTACCACTATTTTTAAGCAAACTCAGGGCAGCGTTCTACAAAAAGGGGGATTTAGAGCCAAAAAATACCAATTATAAATTAGTAATTGTTAAATGCACACCATCTAAAGATAATGAATAGAAAAGTTGCATTGTGGTTACTATGGGTTGGATTTATAGCCTATATTTTACTGTTAGCACCGCCCCTGCATTTACAAGAAACCTTAATGCTACTGAAAAATATATTTACTTTTCAGTGGCTTGCAATAAATCCAATTATCCTTTCCTTGTTTTCTCTAGTGGGCATCTGGCTACTAATTTACAGTGGTTTGTTGTTCATTGATGGCAGAATGCAACGGATTCCTTTTTGGCCTTTTGCCTTAGCATCGGTAGCATCAGGAGTGCTTGGTCTCATACCATATTTGGCTTTTCGTGAACCAAATCAAGAATTTTCTGGACACAAGGATGCTTTTTTACGGCTGCTGGATTCTAGTTTTTTTGGGATTGTTTTGAGTTTAAGCACTGTTGCTTTGATCGTCTATGCGTTTGTCTTAGGTGATTGGGGAGATTTTGTGCAGCAGTTCCAAAAGGATCGCTTTATTAATGGCATGAGCTTGGCATTTTGCCTTTTTTGTCTTTTATTCCCCACAATCCTTGGCGATGATATCACTCGTCGCCACTGGAATAATTCCCAGGTGTTTTGGGCTGTAGCCTTTGTCTTGCTACTCGGTCCACTTGCTTATCTTTGCTTGCGCCCGCCCTTACCATCAACTATTCGTGAAGAATCGTTGATACCTAATAGGTAATAGATTTTTTTCCATAACAGTCCTAAATCATTTGTGAAAATTGTATATCTCTATTCTTCTTTCTTCCCTTTGCGTCCTTTTCTGTGAGAGGCTGCGCGTTGGCGGAAGCCTCTGACAGAGATGGCAGTTCGTTTCCTTATCTATAATTTTTCACGAATCTAGGACTGCTATATCTATATATCACCGAGGTTCAATGCCAAGAGGAAGTATGAGAGTTTTGGGGACAACGCACTTAGATGATAAAAGTGCGTAGGATAGCCCGTCATAGATATCGCTCTCATCACTACTGTTGATTATGCAAAACCTCCCTTTTTTCAGCGAGTTGGGGATTTTCCACTCCGGGTGCGTAAATCCCAAGAGAAAATTCTTTCTCAAAGTACTTTACAAAACGCAATAAATTCTTTAAGATGTGTAACAGGTAGTCAAACCTACCTAATTCATTCACAAATAATCGCATTTATAAAACAATGACAGCTACCATTCAACGTCGCGAAAGCGCCAACGTATGGGATCGGTTTTGCGAGTGGATCACCAGTACCAACAACCGTTTATACATCGGTTGGTTCGGCGTATTAATGATCCCCACCTTGCTAGCCGCTACCGCCTGCTTCGTAATCGCCTTCATCGCCGCACCTCCAGTAGACATCGATGGCATCCGTGAAC
>JAESFO010000418.1_pt1 | contig 41328 bp, 40 predicted proteins | sample 9269421 | NCBI WGS metagenome assembly JAESFO01 (sample SAMN14502839, study PRJNA617101) | algae metagenome | isolation source: Nostoc desertorum CM1-VF14 and co-occurring heterotrophs from rocky... | place: USA: Clark Mountains, San Bernardino, California | collected 2000-06-05 | reverse complement strand
TGGGTTGACTTATACGACAGTCTTAAAGAGAAAAAGTAAGTCTCATTATTTTGTTCGCGAAACTTATCCGCGAACACATTTTTCTTTGTTTTACCCTCTATTCCTCCTTAACCGAGCAGTATTGAAAGGTGATCCACTTCTGCTCACTAGACACAATAATGGTGCTTTGGAGTTGTTCCACTCGCTTACGAAGCAATGCCAGCCCCAATCCTGTTCCTTTATGCTTCCAAGGGTTATGACTGGGAATGCGGTAGAATTTATCGAAGATATGAGCAAGTTCATCTGTAGAAATTTCTACACCAGAATTGCTCACGCTTAATCGCAAAGCTGACGGTGTGGCACGTAGCAATACTGCAATAGTTTCGTTGGCAGGAGTATATTTGTAGGCATTGTTGAATAGCTCCACTAGAATACCCTCTAATTGGAAGAAATCAGTAGTTAAGGCAGGTATTTCAGTCGGAATATCTATATGCAGTTGTTGCTGCTGAGTACGAAATCGTTCTGAAAAAGGTTCAATAATCTGAAGAATCCATGAACTAAGATTGTTAGTGGTTAGCACTAATGGTTCGGTGTTGGTATCAAGACGAGTTAAATCCAGCAGGTCATTAATCAGATTCATTTCTCGCTGGCACTCATCTCGTAAAATTCGCAGATAACGAGTGGCACTACTGTCTTTAGCTTCAAATGTCTGTGATTGTTTCAAAATACCTTCTAACATCTCAATTGCCATTCTGATGTTAGTCATGGGTGCGCGTAACTCATGTGAAACTGTACTTACGAAATCATCTTTAAGATGATTTGATCGTTCAAGTTCCTCAATTCGCTGTTGAGATGCCTGATAAAAACGGGCTTGACGAATAGCAAAAGCACATTGATTTGCGACCTGTTGCACCAGCCCGATTTCTAGCTCATTAAAGGCATCCGTTTTCTGTTTGAATAGCCAGAGGTCTCCTAAAATGGCTTGATTATCAATAATCGGGCAAGCCAAAATTGCCAACGGCTTGCGAACCGCGCTGACATCTATTTCACAGAATTGGAAATGCTCACCTTGCAGAAGCTGACGGTACACTTCAGGGAAAGCGTTCATGAAAACTACCTCACCAACAGATGAAAGTGACGAGGCAATAGTTTCATATTCAGAGGTTGTGTACTGATAAAGGACAATGGAAGTAGCAGATTCGAGGTTATAGGAAGCTGTATGGCAACAGATTGTGCCTAGCACCAGGGTTAACTCCTGCACAACCACTTGCAATATCTGACTTTCGTCCAGACTGTTGCGAATTTGCTCAGTGATCCCTTTGAGTCTTACTTCAAAGTCCAGTGCTTGCTGCAACTGAGCAATTCGCTCTTGTACCTGGCGTTCAAGCTCCATATTGAGACGTTCTAAGGGGAGACCACAAAAAAAGATACCACCCGTCATAATTACCCAGATTCACGTTACACAACGAATAAACTCGAAACACGGCTGGTATTTTTTTCAAGGCTTGTGTTTAAAAGCAGCTTTGCCTGCTTGCGCTCAGTGATGTCATGTAAGATTAAAGGCAAAATCAAATAGCCTTGACTCAATTTTTGTAAACTTTATCTGTATAATTGCATACTAACAGAATTGATTTCAACTCTATCTCCGGGTAATTACGTATTTTTAGCTAAAACAGTAAGTTAAGGTCTACCACTGTAATCAAGCAAGGAATTGTGCAATACCATCATGGGAGAAAATTTTTCGGCTGCACATTCTGAAAACGATAGAATGGCTTTTGACTCGGATGATTCTGGTAATGCATCTGCACGGGCTGCCAAGGAATTCCTGCCACAGTCCAAGCGGCTCACGTGCAAAGCTAGCGATTGGAATCAGCAGCTACCATTCGTCAACAAATCGGCAATCGCTCTGGTGTTGGCACTACACTCAACAACATTGGCTTTATTTACTCCAGTCTGGGACAGTACCCTAAAGCCTTGGAGTATCTTCAGCAAGCTTTAGCCATTCGTCAACAAATCGACGATCGCTATAGCGTTGGCACTACCCTCAACAACATTGGCTCTATTTACTCCAGTCTGGGACAGTACCCCGAAGCCTCAGGGTATCTTCAGCAAGCTTTAGCCATTAGTCAACAAATCGGCGATCGCTCTGGTGATAGCACTACCCTCAAAAACATTGGCTCTATTTACGAGCTTTGTTGCATAAAACAGAAAAAAGACACACCTTCTCTCAACAGAGTTAGTAATTAGTCTTCTACAAGGCATCACTGTGGTCGGGTCGTGGGGGCGGGGTTATGAAAAATTTTTCATGTTTGCTTTCTTATTTTGGGCTTAGAACCGGAGGGCGATCGCCAAAAATTGCTCCTTGCTGTTTTAGCTTCTCCTTCATATCCTCTGTGAGACCTTTGCCGCTTCCAAAGTAGGCGTTTACAACAATAGCACCGATCAGTTTGGCATCGCTCAGGTCGGCACCTCTCAAATCGGCACCTCTCAAATCGGCACCGATCAGGTTGGCACGGCTGAGGATGGCACCGATCAGGTCGGCACCGATCAGGTTGGCACCGATCAGGTTGGCACGGCTGAGGATGGCACCGATCAGGTTGGCACCGCTCAGGTCGGCACCGATCAGGTTGGCACGGCTGAGGATGGCAAAGCTCAGGTCGGCACCGTTCAGGTTGGCATCGCTCAGGTTGGCACGGCTGAGGATGGCACGGCTGAGGATGGCACCGTTCAGGTCGGCACCGCTCAGGTCGGCACCGTTCAGGTCGGCATCGCTCAGGTCGGCATCGCTCAGGTCGGCACCGTTCAGGTCGGCATCGCTCAGGTCGGCATTATTTAAAATTCGACCCCTGACTGGCTGATTAACAATCTGCCTCTTCACAGGTTTTTGAGAAGAAGTCTGAGGGCTTTGTGGTTGAGTCATCCGAAGATAGCATAAGTCCAGACGCGCTCAAATTCTATCACTCTGCTTTATTTAGCAATACTCCTGATTTGCAAAACTATAAGCGTTTAAGATATGTAATTGCAGTTCGCTACAGCTACACGTAGATATCGCTTTAAGGCTTGGAAAATAAATCAAACGAGAAATGCTAATTTTTCGTTGCTTCTCAACCTTGGTTGTGATCAAGACTCCACTACCCCCACTACAATCGCCTACACCAACTTTCGGGTAATCCCACAGCCACCACCATATACACCCCTAGAATCTCAAAATTTACCCCACTCGTGATTTAAGTGGGGTAGCAGGTATTGGGGAGGTTGGGGTCTTCGTTAATAAAATCGTCTTCTGGTGGTGCAGTAAATAACCCGATTAGTTCCTTCTCATCGAAAGGATTTTCCTCTGCTTCTAGCTCGGCTTCAATTTCTCTGGATAGCCAAGCTAGTTCATTGCTTTGTTCTGTGGGCATATTAATTAACTAAAGTTGACTTATTGATTATTCCCCGTTTCAATCTTTGTATACTTACTTATCTGCCCTTTTTGGGGCATGGGTATAGAGAAATTGCCTTCTCATAAGCAGAATTCTCATAAGTAAACTCGGAAGATTGGGAAAGTTTAACGGGGTTAGGAGATCGAAAAAAACCTACAACCGCACATGAAAACGATGTAGGTATAGAGTGTAATGCAATGAATGCGTAGCATTCTCAGACTTTTTAGATTGTATGGAAGGATTTGGAACGGGTCATATAACTGCGGGTGGATATCCAGCAAGTGTGGGGTTACAGCCTGGGATAGGTTATGGAAACTAGGGTTCTCGCGCTTTCTGCGGATGATTTTAATGGTGTGGCAGGCGTCACCGTGTCAAACCGGGTAAATTGTACGCGCTTGACTGAAACTCAGATGGGGTAAGCCTTTCAAGAAGTGCTTTTTGGTGAGGTAACTATGGTTATGCCGCTAGTTTTGATCAAGTTATTCTTTAACTGATTCTACACCGTACTCCATCCGCTCAATCGCCAGCCGAGCGTAATATTTAACGCGTTCCCACCAAGAATCACTGAGTTCTGCATCTGTGTCCATACCCCCCCGATTATTACTTCCATCTTCATTAATGGGGGGGGTGGACGGCGGGTTAATCCCATACTGAGCCTGCATTCTAGCTGCATAAGCCACATTTCGATCTTGTTCCTGCTGACGTTTCTTTTCCTTCTCTTCCCTCTGCCGTTGACGATACTCCAGCACCTTCTGGATAAACTCTACATCCTCAGTATTCAGCCGATAATACCGAACCCTCTGACCGTCCTCCATTGGTCTTCGTGATTCAGTAGACAAACCCAGTTGCCAAAGGTACTGCCCCAAAATCCACAAAGCAGACTCCGATAGCGGGATGGTCAGATTAAGAATGCCTTTAACGTGAGAGGCATTGCGCTTGGAAAACTCAGCCAAAGCCTGAATCATCGCCTCGTCCCCTTTAATCTCAACGCCAGCCATCAGATCCATCAAGACTGCCCTCAGTCCCAAGCGATGACGCATCAACCACGCGGTAGAATGATTGCTCCAGTCAGTGCAAATAGCCAAGCGATCGCGTTCCGACTTATCCCTTTCCACAACCACAGTCGGCGGTGAAACACACGAGAGTCCTTGGTCATCGGTAATCATTTCCCCCGGCGCTGATAATATTGCCTCCAGTGCCACAATCTTCTTAATTAGCCGCCCCCCATCATCTTGCTCAACCAGTTCAGGGGTAACACTCATGCCATAAGTATCCTGAATGCGGAACTTCTCACACTCCAAAACCTCCTCCGGCTTGAGATAATCCTGATGCTGCCTACTCGTGTAAGTCCTTCTGTCAATATCTTTGGCATTAGCCACCTTGCGAAAATGTTCTTCATCGATGGCAATACCTGCCGCTTTCATCCACCGGGAAGCCCCCTCATCGGTTGCATCACCCACAGGCGCAATAGTATTGCCCATTTCTTCTAGGAGCGATCGCAAATCAGCCCGAAGATTATTGATCGACCAATTGCGCTGTGCTTCAATTTGGCAAGAGGCATCCAATGCCCAGTCCTTCTCTGCACCACGTCTGCCTGTCTCTCTGTCAATGCGGATGAGAAAGGCAGTCATTTCATTCTTCTGGAGAATCTTTTCCTTGATACGTCGGGCATTAGTTTCGGCGTAACCAAATGGAGGACGTGGGGCCACCCAAACATACATCGGCACATCTGGGCGATACCGCCATAATTGCTGGGCGCATTCTGTAGCCGACTGCGAGACAGCATGAAACACGCCAAACACGGCATCAAAATGATAGCTGGAAATGTCAACCCCTGAACTGAGACTGGGAGTAATTAAAAAAGCGTCAAGATCCTTAATGGCAACGTTAATCTCCCTGATGAAAATCACATTCTCTTCAGACCCGCTATTTTCCGAATGAATAGCCCATACCCGTAGCTGTCGGTCTTCTGCTGATTCCGGTGTTTCGTAGTTATCATCGATTGTTGAACCGTCATTCAGCGCTCGTTCTAACTTTTTGATGAAGCGCTTACTGTCACTGACCATCATCAGTTTTTTGCCCAACATCAGTTGAGCGTGAAACTCGGCAACGATTGCGCTGCTGTTTTTTCCCTCGTACCAATGAACTTGACGACCACCTGAGCGATACAGGTTTTTGATGATGTAGGGTTTTTCACCAGCCGGTCGCAAATTCATGAAAAACTCAATGGTCAGGTCATCGAGGTGAGCATCAGCTAAAACAACCAGCTTGGCGTTGTAAACCAGATACTCCAGCACTTCCAGAATAGCCCCACGATGTTCCTTGCAGGTCTTGGACTTCAGCAAGTGAGCGAGATACTGGCAGGCTTCGTCTATAAATAAGATGTCATAAGCCTGTAAATCATTCGCCATTTTATACAGAGAATCTACGGTAATGCTGAGAGCTTTTACCTGACCCCAGTCCCCGCAAGAAATCGCGGAGTACATTGCTGTTTGTAAGCGATCGCTGAGATTCTTGAGCAAAGTAACCCGATGCCCATTGTTCAAAAAACTGAGTTGGGGGTTCTCTCTTCTGAGAACTGCCAAGATTTCAGTCTTTCCTGTTCCCATATCGGAAACCAAACCAACTAACCCCGATTGAGGTAGGGAGTGGATCGCAAGTGAGAGATAACGGGTATTAACTGTCACATCGGGCTTGTACTTATGGAGTCCCCTGGCACGATTGATGAAAAATCTTTGCTTGTACTCGCTGATTCTCAAGGCATCAGCAATCATTGTGGTGACGGCAATACCTGCCTTTTTACCCAAAACTACAACCCAATCGTCAATTCCTTTCTCTGGCCCTGGCAGTAGTGCCACTTCACACTGGCAGCAAAGTTCTACAATTGCAGAAGCTGTCCGGCGTGTAGCTTGAAAAATCTGCTGTTTGGTTTTGGGTTTGCTTTCGTAGTCGAATAGAACAACGAATTTACGCCCCTTTTGTGCAATTGGGACTAAATCAGGGTGAAGTCGTTCTAAATCCTCCTTGCCCACTCGACCATTCCAGATTCCTGGGAGTGCGATCGCCACAAATCCCAAAGTTAGGAGACAACCAGCCTTCTTCTCGCCCTCTGTAAGGATTACAGGGATTTCGGGATGTGCCATTACCCAAGCCCAAAAACCTAACGCTTCTCCTTGGTCGGTAACGGTAATATGTTCTGGCATCGGCACGTTATACCGGAGTGATACCAACCGCCATAAATGTAGGGGCATTCTCAAGTAGGTGACTCGGTTGGGAGTTTTGGGCGGTGATTCGTACTTGACTGGCTTTTGAGTTTGCTGCTGTGTAGTCTTGTCCCATTCAAGGCGGGGGTAATCTGGTTTCATCCGTCCCCAGTCCATCGCCAACCAATCATTAAGCGGGTCAAGTCCGCTAACCCACCATGCACCGGCTTCCGCGTGGGCATATCGTTTCAAGTACCCATCACGCAGTCGCCCATCGTTACGTCTGGCAGTTTGAGGTAGGGCGCATAATAGATATTCATATATTGATGTCCCTGATAGAGAACGGACATTCAAAGCTGTTAACTTTGGGTCAACACCTGAACCAATAACCCATTCTTGCCAATGGCTTTGAGTTAGCTGGTCGTTTCCATTAGCTTCATTGATGCTAATTACATTGGTTTGTGCCATTTTGATAACCTCCGATAATGGTTGTATTCATCGGAGCTACCCACTGTTAATGGCTAAAGTAGCAGTGCTGATATCAAGTGTTGCCAATGGCTAACCACTTTATCTCTACTCAGTAAAGAAAAAATTTCAGATTTACAAGAAACCAATCGTCTTGACTAAAAGGCCTGAAATTAAGAGCATGAAACTCTCATGATTAGTTTTATAGGGTTGATGTCACCTGATTAAAGCTGTGCTAACTTTACCTCAACTACGCAAACATTGTTAAACTGAAATTGCTATATACGGTTAGTAGCCTAATTGCTAGGCGTATGTCTTGCGTATGGGCAGCTAGCCGATTTCTTATTTTTTACTTGCTTCCAAAGCTGACCAAGCGGCTGGTGTAATGTTTGGAATTAGTTTATGAATAGTCAAAAATGCAGAAATCAGCCCTATGCTTTAGCTCAAGGCAAAATAAAACAGCTTTTAATTGAAAAAACAAAATATTCACGATGCTATCCTCATATACGAGGCATCTAGGCGTAAAATTCATCCCTAAATTATTTGCATCTAAGTAGCTCTTGCTGACATTCCGCTTTAAATCTAGAGTCGGGGAAAATTGTAGCGCCAGATGCCTTTTTTGCAATTTGTCCAAAAAAAGGCATAAAATATCCGACCCTGTATGCTAAGATTGCGAACAGGGGTCGAGTCGTGAGGCCTCGTTAGTTCTTCAAACAATTTGGTGTCTGTCTGACCCGCCAAAGTCTTGGACATCAATACTGTTATCTAACGACTCCCCTTACCATTTTGACTATCCGAATATACTGCTAGTGTCGTTGCCCCCTCCTTTTTGTATTGATTGATTTCAGTCTGATTTGCAGACTTACTTTGGTAAGGTTAGCATGAAAAGCTGCTTGACAGTATCAAAACAGGCTAATCTGTTTTGTTTTGCAGGCTTGCAAATACTCAGGCATTTGCCCGAAAAACAAATCCACTTGCGCTATCCACCCTTTCAATAGACAGTTAACTCTTGAAGCAGTGTGCTTAAGCAGTTGAGTAAGCCATTTTATCAACGGTGCTAGATGAACTAGCACCGTTTCAGTTTTTTCTAATCGAGAACATATATCTTGAACCATGTTTTCCTTTAATACTATTCGTGCGGTGTTTGGTGCTGTTCGGTTAACCATTGCAGTGCTAGCACTCTTAAAATGTGGCTCATATTCGTTTTCATGCTTGTGCAAGCCTGCTTGAGTTGCTCTCGTTCATCTTCCAGCATGAAAACCCTGACCTCTGCTGCACCTTCTTGGCGACTGGTAACTATTGGAATGCTCATAATAAGCTCTGTTTGGCTATCTGTGTTATACAAAACTTGCTCATTAGTATAACATTCAGACGAATCACCGTGTGATACAGGTGAAGAGATTTCTTCTGTTAATTTTTGTGATGACTCTGGCTCAATAACTTTTTTGGAGGTTCTAGATACCCCTTTTGTACTAAGACTTCTTTTATAAGTTCGTCCAATAAGCTGCTAACAGTTTTATCCTCATCCTCTGCCCATCGCTCTAGCGCTTGTTTTACATGATCGCTCGTGACAAACATTACTCGTGGTCTTTTACCTGCTGGCATTTTTTAACTTTAAATTGTGTACCTCAGTCAAGACAGTAGCTAATTCTCAGATACTTAGCTACAATCTGTCTGATTTTTTTTTGAGAAAAGTAAATTAATTCTTCTAAGAGTGCTGATAATTCTCTGAGAAAATGCTACTTTAAAGTTGTCAGCCAAAAACAGCCACAAAACAAAGGCAATAGAAGCCAGAAAGTGATGCTATGGCTAACCCCTAACTGGATGTGTGGACTTAAGGCGATTCAGCCTCTAAATTCTCCAAAGCCAGAATAATCAAGACTTTACCAATCGTCTGAACCATGACAGCTATATATTCCAATGCCAAAAACTGGCTAGTTCAAGCGGATTTGTTAGCCAAATCAGGGCTAACTGACCTCATCGCCGGAAAAGACTCAGGTGCAGGGTACGGCAAGGCAATCATCGGTGATTTTTCGATCATGATGCCAGCCGTATACTCACTTGTTCGCAACCGCAACATCATGCACCATGAAACCATCTCAAAAGATGGGGCATGGGTTCGATATGTAGAAGGAACGCGGCTTGACTTAAAAGATGTTCAATTCTTTTGGGGCAGTGCGGCTCTAGCGCAAAGTGACCACACCCTGTTACACGAGGATAAGGCGAAAAAGGCAGAACTGGCACTAGAAAGCATTCTTGCAGACTTAGCCGTTCTGAATATTCCCGATGGAGTCAAGTTAGAAATTAGTTTGAGCAACCATAACCCCGAACGCTGGGGCCAAGAGATTAAACGCAGAGTAGAAGGGACTCACACCTTTGAACATCTGCACCCTGTGACTCGTTCCATTGTCAGCAAGACAGTTGAGATTGTTGTTACAGGCATTTACCCCGAAGGATTCGGCAGCATTGCCCATTGCTTATTCGGTGAAGCATCCCTGGTACTTGACCCCTCAGAATTAGCGATCGCACTCGACATCGGTTCATCCACTTGGTTAATTACCGTGTTCAACGGCAGTGGTGCAGTGATTGACCGTCACCTGATTGAAGGTGGAGCCGGTGAACTGCACAGCATGATTGCAGAATCTCTCGACAAACGAAACGACAGAGTGAGTCTGCTGTCCAAAGATGTGAAGCACTCGCCTAGTTTGGTGAACCAAGGGATTATTGAAGGCACTTTCACTTATGGAGGCAACCACCTCACGGGCAAGAAGTTTGAGGCAGAGTACAGCCAGTGTCTAGATCAGTGGTGGAGTAGCAAAATTGAGAAATTCGCCAACTTTGTGACTGCTGGTAATTATCTAGACCGAGCGAAATACCTTGTCGCCTGGGGTGGTGGTGTTTCCTTGCCAGTGGTGGATCAAAACTTAGCCGATTTAGGCTTTGTGATTTTGAACAATCCCCAATTTATCAATGCCTTGGGGTTGAAGCTATTAACTCAAATATCGAGGGGAGCCTAATCAATGAATTACGAATCTCGGCGTATAACCATCTCCTACCTAGCAGTAATTGAATTGTGCAAGATTTTTGATTTACCCCAAGATGCACCGACACAAGCACTTTCAGCAGGTGTAGAGAAGCTGATTTTTCAACACGGCAATGTGCAAGCATTACCCAAAGTTGAAACAGCGCAATCTACACAGCCCAATAAATCGGCACTTAGCGCAATGGTCACTAATTTCAAAGGGGCAGCATGACCAAATCCAGATTTAGAAACACGGTTTTAGGCATTGGAGCAACAGCAGCAGCGTTAGCCCTTGGTTACTTCGGAGTCCAGCAGCTTGGCAGAAACACACTGTTTCCTATCGCCGCAGCTGTCGGGGGTGCAGGGGCAATCAGCTATGTACTTCAGAAACCGAACCAGCCACAAGCGCCAAACAGTGAGCCAGAAGCACCAACCGCACCGATAAAAGCCCAAAGGAAAAGAAATAAGTTGTGAGATCCCAAACATGATGCAGACACAACCCCAGAAGAAGACTAGCTCTCATCATCAGTAGTTCGGGCGAGAGTATTGTATAGAAAATAGGAGGAATTATGTCACAGTCCGGGTTTGAGGCGCTTAAAGAAATGATTTCTAGAAACCTTGATAAAGGTAAAAAAGGGGAGACAACCTTTCATGGTGAACCGTCTGAAAATGTCGGCCCAATTTTAAGTGCAGCTAGCGAATTAGGTTTAGAGCAACACACTGTTTTGAAGCCAAACGGGGAGACTTACAAAATCACTCTCAAGCGAAAGAATTAGAAGTTACGCGATAAAAACCCAAAGTCAAGGAAACAAGTCATGAGTGACCAAGACACCGTGCAGACACAGCCAAGCCTAACGACCACTGAAATAATGACCATCATCCTGGGTTGCGAACAGACTTTAAGGTTTGTGCAAGCATCGCCAAATTATCAACAAATCGAAGCGTCCGAAAAGTTCAGTACATCGAATGACCTGCGTCTGGGTGATGCTGTTCAAGCTTTGATGGAGATTCACGAAGCAATCCTAAATATCGAATTCTACTCCCAAGTTGAGGGACAAGCTTATGCTTTCAACGACAGCCTTACAGCGTAATCACCTCTATGAATTCCGTGGTCAACAACTGCGCTACAGCCATCGCTCTAATTGTCGAATCAATGCCCCTTTCATATTCAATGACTCGAAAGGCAGGCGCAAAGAATTAAGCCAAAACCAAGTGCAGAGGGAGGTTTTTGAACTTGTTGAGTTTTGTGAGAACTGATGATGAAGCGATTGCACCGACGACCAATCATTGCAATCGCCCCACAAAGTATGTATCTCTCGCCGCAAAAACGAAAGTACACAAGGATTCTAACAAATGGCACTCGATTATAGAAATCCCAATGATTGGGGGCGCTGTTCTTTCACTGATAATGCTTTGAAACTCCAGCAATTTAAGGCTCTTAACCCAACAGCTACGAAGCGCGAAATAAATAGTTTTCTTTGCAGCCTTTACTTACCCTTCACCGGAACTGAATTCTTAGCAACTCATTCAACCATTGATGACCATCCATACTCTGCTGCATTTGGTCAATTCTTGGGCAACGGTATTGACCCGGATATTGCAAATATCTTAGCGTTTGGCTCTAAGCGATTTGATTTAATCTCTGATGATTTTGATGATCCAATACGGCAACTAGCAACGAGAATTTATAGCCGATTTGAAGAGATGGGTTACTGGGATAAGTTGCCCCAATCATCCAGCAATATCGACTATGACTACATCCCTTATTAGGAGATAAAATGGCACGTAATTTTGGAGCAGCAAAACTCAAAAACCATATTCACAACAATGCCCCCGGTACGTTAGGAGCAATGGGCAGACTGTTTGATGTCTCAGAATCGGACTTCAACAAAGCCGTTTTAGGAGATCAAACGGTAATCACCAAAATTGCAGATATGGCGCGACTGTCTGACACAGCTAAGGCTAATCTGCCTAAAGCTTTGGAGGCATATCGGAAGATTATTGAAACCACAGGGGATGTAAACCAAGCCTACGCTGAACTGGTGCAATTGACCCAAAAACACGGTACGCAAACCCTGAAAGCTATCAACGCCAGTAAGACAGGAGAGCAGCGTTTCAAAAATGAGATGACCGAGATGCAGGCGGAACACGTCAACGCTACCACTGCCGAGGCCACCCGTCACGCGCAACGCTCATCCTTGATTCAGATATCTGGGGCCACAGCTGATCTTATGGCATTGGCTAAGTATGAAGTTGATTTAATCAAAGCTTCTAACAAGCTGCCTGAGACACAAGACGCAGCAGATCGCGCTTATGAAACCGCAGTTACTAGCGCACTGTGGACAAACGGCAGTGAAGCCAAGACTGACCGCATACCCAAGCCCAATTACTCGCGCACTGCTGGCATTAGCCGAGTAGGGCAGTGGTTCCGCAACTTCATGGGCATTTAAGCCATAAGTAAGTCGTTTGCCAGTAGTGACGGTAAACTCTGGCTTTTTCTGTTTCACCCACGCGAGGTAAACATGAATGAAATTGATTCCCTATTATCACAGTTCCAAAAGACCAGCGAACAGTCCACACCAATGCTCTGGGGTGAAACTACTTCAGAAAAACCGACTCCAGAGAGTGAAGATGGCGAACGGCTAGAACAGTCCATTCGTGATGTCTTCAGTAACAAGCAACTGCTAAACAAAGCACTGGCTACATTCTTGGGAGTGTTCACCGCCAATGCTGGAGTCAGCCTACTCACAACTCTTGGAATTGGGGCAATGGCTTCTGGCACATTGGGCAGCATTGTACTGGGGCTATTCTTCGCCAATACCCTGACCAAGCTTCACTACGACGGACAAATCCACATTGACAAAGATTTTTTGGTAGCGACCGCCCAAACCGCAAGTGTAGGAGCTTCGCTGTGGATTGCCTTTGATGAATATAGGGCAGTGTCAGAAGCAACTAATACAGGTAAGACACGGTTCTATCAAGAGGTTAAAACCTACGAAGTTAAGCCAACTCCAAAGAATGAAATGCCTTGGGGCTTGATTGGGTTAGCTGGTTTTGGATTGTTGGTGTTGGCAGTAATCGTCAGGGGAACAAACCAATGAAACGTAAGCAATTTGAGGATTACAGAAGCTCTGGCACTGCCAACAATATTACTGTTGGAGTGCTGGCGGCCATCGGCTTGATTTGTGGGGCAAAGTCATTTACTGGCACTCAGCAAAGTTTGGTGGAATATTGCTTCATCCCCTCAACGCTAAAAAATCCAGTTAACCGTTTGCGGTACTGCACACCGGATAAGCGGTATATCATGCCCCTTCACGAGTTTAACGCCCCTGTTTACGCCCCAGCTAACCCGGAGTTTCAACGTGATAGTTTCCTGCCAACTAAGGCAACCAGACTAAGAATAATTCCCCCAAGCAACCCAGATAAACCGCTTTGGGGTTTAGCCGCAGTAGTGGCCACAGGTGGTGCTTTCGCATTGTCTAAGGCTAGGGAATGGCGATTGATGCAGCTGCTACCCTCACTCAGGAATGAGCTAAAGGCTAACTGGTTGATCAGTAAAATGCGGGAAGGCTTGAGACTCCACAAAGAAAGCTACACCGCGCAGTTAGACTACGAATTTCACCAGTGGTCAGAGAATCGACGGGTCAGGGCAGCACAATTGTCAAAAATGACACCCGAAGAATTAGCCATATTTCAGTCGCAAGTCAGGTTAAAGGCTGAGGCAGAAGCACGGGTGCAACTGCAACAGGCAACTGGACAACCCGCCGGGGCATTACCAGGGCAATCAATGCAGGATATCGCCAGGGGTGACGATAAAGTGACTGCCTCTGAACAGCAGACATTACAACAAAATACGAATGGTAGCCTTGACCCATCAGAAGCTCTTGCCCTCAATACTTTGCAAGCTCTAGCCAGAGCCGATAGCTCCACTGCTTTAGTCGCTGCACCAGGAAGTGGTAAATCAGTAACCCTCAATTACTTAATTCAAAAAATCTTGGCGGATTCGCCTAATGCTGATATCTGGGTAATTAGTGCTAAGAATGATAGTTTCTGTGGTTTGCGAGAGAAAGAAAGGGTAATTGTTTTTGACGGGGAAAACCCAGACCTAGCTAAAGAAGTCATTGACCGCTTTTATCTTAACTACAAACTAAGAAAACAGCTACCAGAATCAAAACGCGAATCCTTACCACCATTGATTCTAATTCTGGATGATTGGTTAGTGATTGCTGACTCTTTAAGCAAGCTTTACTCTGATTGGAATTATGGGAGTAAATTACTTGATGTTTTACTGATTGGTCGAGAGTTTAATACTAAGTTTATTGCCTCTCTACAGTCTTTTAATTTGGCGGCTTTGGGCATTGAAAAGATGGATGCTCAAACTCGTATGTGCCTTAGCTTACTGCTGTTAGGTAACAGGTATATCAAGAACGGACGGGAGCAAGAATCTTATGGAGTATTGGAACTAATTTTAAATAGAGGTGACATTATCCCAGGGAAGCAAGAGAGAGAACAAATTAAATCTAAATATCTGTCAGTAAAAGCAGTCTCTTATCAAAATTTACGTCCAGTTATGATTGCTTCAGTTGGTGGTTTTGTTGTGGCATTAATGCCCCTTTTATCTAATAAAGTCAACTCCATTGCTTCGGAGCAGGAATATCTAGATAGAGTATTTGACCTAGAATTTAATTTAACTGCTGCTCACAATGTACATTCAAAGCCATTATCTGAACTAGCTAAAAAGATTTATGAATACTTCCAGAATGTGAAGTCTAAAACGCCAAAAAGATTACGCGATTTGAAGAAAGCAGACAGGTTATCTGGTTATTCAGAGTCAGAATTAATTGATGGAGTAGCTGAATTAGTTAAGACTGAGAAGATAAATTCTGATGGCAATGATAACTACTCCCTGCCTGATTGGTGAGCATGATGCCGTGATGCCGTGGTCATAAAAAGGGATGTTTTACAGGCTTTTCTGAGTGGACACGGCATACGGCACAATCACGGCAATCCCCACCCTGTATAGGTCGTAGCCTACGCCACTGCTACGGCAGCACGGACACCCACGGCAGAAGCATCAATAATAAGTCCGCCAATAAACAGCCATTTATTATTAGAGGATTAATAAAATCATGCTGAAAATAGTAATTGTTGAACCAGAAACCTTCACTCTCTTAGGCATCAAAGCTGCTATTGAACAATCTCCAGATATAGAAGTAACTGGTGATGCCACCAGTGGTAAGATAGGTTTTAAATTAATTGAACAGACCAACCCTGATGTTGTGTTAGTTGATTTACTCTTACCCGACATGAGTGGTTTAGAACTGACTAGCTCAATCAAAAGGAAAACTAATAGTAAAGTGGTGATTTTTACTAATCAGACTCATTCCGACTTTATTAAGTCGGCTTTTCGTCATGGGGCTGATTCTTATATGCTCAAAAGTGCTGATATAGAATTGATTGAACTAGCCATCAAGAGAGCTTACTTTGATGAATGCCTGCTTGACCCGAAGCTGGCTAAAAAACTGTTAAAAAACCTTGATAAAAATAGATATATTGACCCTAGTTTTGCTGACAAAAACTTGCTTGACTCTCCCACCGAACGACAAATACAAGTCCTGCGTTTACTGGCTCAGGGTTTAGTTTTTGAACAGATTGCCAAAGAAATGTTTCTCTCTGTTAGTACAGTCAAACGTTATGCCAGTGATTTGTACAGTAAATGGCACGTCAAGAACAGTTATGAGGCGATAAAAAGAGGGGCGATGCTTGGTTATATCGACTATAACTTGATTGTGAATGAATGATGTATTGGTGAGGAGAGCGAAAGGACTTAATTAGGAATTGTTGGTATTTAACCCTTCTCTATAGAGCCTGCTAAAAAGTTTGTTAAAGCGTCTCTTAGTGACCCTAGAAAAGCTGAATAAAGATTAGTCTGTATTGCCCATTTCTTCACTAATACCGCCGTTGGTGGAAGTGATGGAACAGCCATTGGTAGAGCTAGAGGCACTATTCAAATTGACCGCAAAACAGCAGACGGTAAGACACCTTTAAAAGTGGCAACAGTTAACGGTTTAAACAATTCCAATGGCGATGCAGAAGTAGATAAAAAGGTGACAATTCCTAGTTAGTTGACTCCCGAAAGCATTCACAAGCATTTCAACGGTCAGCCAATTGATTTTGATGAATCGTGAGAAAAACATTTTTTTAGCTGTTAAGAACTGGGAGTAGAGCGGGTGGCGTAGCGGAGTGTGGGGGGCGGGCTGCTGAGTTTTTGGCCACTCCACGAGTAAATTATTGCTCGTCACCCACACCACCTGCTCTAAACGAAGTGTCCCCAGCTGGGTCTTACACTGCCTTACTGTTTCTAAAAACAATTACATTCCAACACAAGCGTTTTAAATCTTGATACTGCACCTTGTCTGCTATCGTATCTTGACATCTAAAGTTTTATTAAATACAAACGGTATATACATAGTCAAAATTTTGACTATGTATATGGAATCAAAATAAAGATTAATTGTAATGAATACTCAAAAACCAGGCATCCACGTTAAAGCTAATGAAAATTTAATATATTTTACTGAAGAAGAAAAAAAGATCGTTCGGAAATTTTCTGAAGAGTGGTATGTAACTGGTGCAGGTAATTTTAAAATTAATCAGAGAAGTGAATATAGGTATTTCTTGATAAAAGCTACACAAATTTATCAAGAAATGTTTGGTTTTGAACGAGAGTTAATAGTTATATTCAGTCCTTATGAAACTTTTCAACCAAGGTCAATTGATGCTATAGACAGTCTTTATGATTCAGTTTTAAAAAAATATCAGGCTCTAAGAATAGAAAGGATATGTAGTATTATTATAAGCAGAGACAAGCAAGTTGAAGAAAAAATCAGAAAAATTCTTAAGGAATCTCAAGAATCGCAAGTAATTATTCCAATTTCTTATACGGAAATTATTAATAATACAGAAGTACATTTTTTACAAAATAAGTTTAAAAATAATTTTTATACTCGTAATTTATTTGATTTCCAGTCCCCTTTAAGAAAAGACTTATATTTTTTTGGAAGAACTGATCTTATAAATAAGATAGGAAATAGACATTTCTCTAATGAAAATTCTGGTCTATTCGGGTTACGTAAATCAGGAAAGACATCTTTTATTTATGCCCTTCAAAGACAAATGAATAGAGTCAATGCTGCTTCTATCCTGATTAGCTGTGATGACCCTAGCTTTCAAAATCGCCGTTGGAATGAATGTTTACATTATATTTTATTTAGGATTAAAAAAGAATGTAAATTATCGGTTCAATTACAAGCAGAAGAAAATTACACAGAAAAAAATGCTGCAATAATTTTTGAAGATGACTTACTAAAAATATATAAGGCTATCAACAAAAAAAGTATATTAATAATTTTTGATGAAATCGAAAGGATTACTTTTAAAATATCTAGTTCTTCGCACTGGAACTATGGTAAAGATTTTATTTATTTTTGGCAAACTTTAAGAACTAAATTTCATAAAATGGAAAACGTTTTTTCTTATTTATTAGTAGGAACAAATCCAAGCTGTATAGAAACTTCAAAGATAACCGTAAAAGAAAATGATATTATTCAAAATAATAAAATAATAGAAAATCAATATGATAATCCTATATTCAATTCCATTCCAATTGAATATCTAGAAAGATTTGATATTAGCCAAACTAAAGAAATGGTGGGCAAGCTAGGTAACTTTATGGGGTTAAGCTTTGAAGAGTCGATTTATAGCAAGCTAACAGATGATTATGGAGGACATCCATTTTTAATTAGACAGGTTTGTAGTGTTATACATCAACAAAATAAGCAGAATATACCTGTTAAAATCGATAGAATTATGTATTCATTGGCTAAAGATGAATTTGAGAAGTATGGGGCATCAAGGTATATTCAAATGATGCTAGATGTTTTGCTAGAGTTTTACCCAGACGAGTATATTATGCTTGAGAGTTTAGCTATAGGAGATATAAGCTTCTTTAAAAGTTTTGCAAATGAATCACCAGAATATACTGCACATTTAAAAGGATATGGAATAATTTCTCAAAATTTAGATAATTATGATTTTAAAATTGATATTGCCAAACAGTACCTGGAAAACAAAAATAAGTATAAGAAGCTCCATTTAACTAATGAAGAAATGCTTCAGGAGATTTCTCAAAGAAGAAACTCTTTAGAACCAAAGCTGCGTAATATAATACGTATGCAGCTATCCGGTAGGTATGGACAAAGTAAAGCTAAAGAAATTGTATTGTCAATAATAAAAAATAGTAAGAAAGAATACGATAATCTGCCCTATAAAGACTTATTTGATCCAGACCAAGTAAACATATATTTTGATAAATTAAAGCAAATAGTAAATAAAGAATGGTCTATTTTTGAACATATATTTGATAATAAAAATCAGTTTGATTCAAATATGACGATAGTTAATGATAATAGGGCTGATGCACATGCGAAAGAAATTACTACTAGCAAAATGATTATATTTAGGGAATCTATCGGATGGTTAGAAGAACACGTTGATAAATTTTTGAATGGTGATTAATGGAGTTCCCGAAATATATAGCTTTGTGGGCTTTTACATTGTGTTTGTAACAAAACAGTAGGAAGAAAGGACTTTTAAAGTATGACAACCCAAATTGAATAGACGAAACCATTAATTTCTTTATATGGATTTCGGCATATTTATAACTCAAGTAAGTGAGGTGGAAACTTTATCCTACAGTTGATATCACGAGCTTAATAGCAACGATTTATCATTAAGGATATAGAAGCGAGTACAGACAATTAGGCAAGCTGTTCATCACTATATATAAGCCAGAATTATCAATTGCCCTGTGTAGAGAATTTTCTGACGACTGAAAGATAAGTAATACTTAACTGTGGTCAGTTGTGTGGTGGGTATTCACGAAAGCATCAGGGTTTGGGAGAATGGGTAGTGTCCATATTTTACAGTCAAATATAGACTAGCATTTCTTACCCTAAGCGGGTAATGAATCGGCATCGCGGCTCAAAATAGAGATGGTTGTTCTGGGGATACATACCCCCACAAACCGACACAATTAATTTTTTGTTGCATTTAGCTTGTCCAATATGTGAGCTATTCTGCTTCTTGCCATCCTTCTATTGATGCCAACAGAATATTAATCAAAGGATTGTCAACTAGCTCCTTGAAAGCTTCTGTTCCCCCTGCTTTTAATGCACCTATCACTCGTGCTTTCAGAGTAGGATTTCTCTCAATCTCATCAACAGCCTTAGAGACGACAGCCATTTTTTCAGCAGTAGTTTTAGTAGGATAATTCTGTTCTAATTGATGGAGAAGTTGTTGAATTTCTGCTGCGGCTTCTGCAAGATTTTGCTTTTGCTCAAATGTATTAAAATTTTGAGTTACTGTAGATATATTATCTTGTCCACCTTGCTGAACTGTACCTATTGGAGAGTTAAATGTATTGTTAAAAATTTGATGACTAACTGGGGTATTTTGTTTATTAGATTGTTGTTTGTGATTTTCTATTTCATCTATTCCTTGAAAAGTAATTAGATAATAAGGTTTCAGCCCATCATCATAAGCTAACTCTATAAATTGCTTTGAACAAAGGTAATTTAATATGCTTATCAATTTTTCCCATTCTATACCTGTTTCTTGCAAAATTTCATTTCTACTTATGCCATTAGTTATGTCTTCTGGCTGAGTTTTTTGACAAACAATAGTTAGCACTTTAAGTCTTGTTTGGTATTCATTTTTCATAAAAATACTATTTAGCTCAATTGTGAAATCGTCATAATAAAATAGTTATTGTTTTACTATTTACTAGTTTATTTGTTTAAATTATATCAAAAACTAGGCTCCATAATGAATTTTAAAATATGTAGAAAGTGCCAATAATATTGGTTGGGTTTTATCATATAATTCTTTTGCAGGCTTGAAAGTATTATTAATGAGTTCAAGCCTTTCTTTTATTCGCTGAATTACTCCTGGTGACTCTTCTTTTTTCGCCAATTCAGATATTCTATTGGCAGCTTCAATCGTATCTTCTTTATCAAGGTCTGATAAAGATGAAGACTTAATTAAGTCTAATAATTTGACAATTAATTCATCACAGTCATGCAAGCCAATATTTTGCTTAACATTAGCCGTATTACTCTGCCCTCCTTGTTGAACTACCCCTACAGGAGCATTGTAAGTATTTTGAAAAACTTGGGCGGGAAAATGTGCCGTAGATTCTTGTGGTTTTTTGATGGCAGCTTCCACTTCACGTATACCTTGATGTGTAATTGAGATAAAAGCTATACCACCATATAGCGAACCCATTGGCTTAATTAAGCCCTCATTTTCTAAGTAGACTAAAATCTGCAATAATTCTTCACTGCATATCCCGGTTTTTTCGCAAATATCATGACTACTGCTAACCTTATCTTTATCTCCATTACTGTCTCTATAGATAGTTTTTAAAACTAAAAATCTATTTTTATCTTTTGCCAAAACATATTGATAATCAGCTTCCATATCGCTTTCTCTATTTTCAACCTGATCCAGCCTTCAATATAATTGCTAAATTAAGGAAATTCAAATACCTTTAAAAATCCGGTAAGCCGTAAACTATAGTTTTACAACACAACTTATCTACCTGCGTATAGAAGATTGTATAAACAGTTGGGCAAGCCCCTGGTAGTTATCGTCAGGGGTATTAAGACAGAACAGAAAGCGGTGGGTGATCGCTAGAGCTAGACTGATTCTTCATCCTTTAGTTGGCATAAAATCTTGTCGAGCCTGTCGTTTGCGTCTTTAGCAAGCCGAGTGCATCGCACACTTGCAGCCATTCCACCTGCGGCAGTAACAGTTCCTTCAGGAACTTTACCAGATAGTAGAAGCCCCGCACCTACAAGGCTAATACAGGCAGACAGTGCAGTTGCAATTAGTGCAAGGTTAAAACTATAACGTGCTTGGCGTACACGCTCTTTAATAATTTCTTGATTCGTGAATTGTGTCATCTTTTTTACCAATCAACTGCTCTTAGTCTCGCGGTTCGGCATTTAAAGTTCAGTCTAGGTAAGGTTTTCAGAGCAATGACTTTTGTATGAGTTACGTATAACTTTCGCTTCCAACCCGTAAAATAGGCATAACGTTAGGTTTTTAGCTATGGCAAGACAATCTCTTAAGGCGTGTCAAGCAGGTATCGAGAAGGCAAAGGTAGCTCTGACTGGTAAAGGTTGGACACAGGAGGAATTAGCAGGAAAAGTAGAGACTACCCGCCAGCCAGTTGCTAATTTTTTTGCAGGTAAGGGAGTAGACCGCAAAAATTTTGTCAAAATCTGCGAACACCTAGAACTAGATTGGCAAGAAATTGCAGGTCAACCTAAATCAACTAACTTAATAAGTTCACCAGATGGTGTCAGTACCGATATCAATGCCCTAGTGCAAGAACTGCGTGAAAAAATAAAACCTATCATTCAAGAACGCTGCGGTACGATGCGCGTGCTGGATATGACACAGCCTATTGGCTTAGGTGACATTTACACTCATGTCAATATTTTGGAAAAAATTATTGGACGCAGACGGCTAGATATTTCTGAATTGCAGCAAAACTTGAAAACCCAATTAGATAACTTTGACCGTTTTGGGTTAGGTAAAGCAACTCAAAAGCGTATTTCAGGAATAAAGGCGGTAAACCGTTATTCAAAGTTAATGGTTTTAGGAAAACCAGGCTCAGGTAAAACAACATTTTTAAAGCATTTAGCAATTCAATGTATATCAGAGCAAATATTCAGTAATTATCTCCCAATATTTTTACCTCTTAAAGAGTTTGCAGATACCGATGTCAAACTTAAATTATTAGATTACATCTGTCAACAATTAGCTGATGATAAGGTTGACAATAATGCAGTGATATCCCTGTTTGAATCTGGACGAGTATTATTGCTGCTCGATGGATTAGATGAAGTCCAACAGCAGGGAGATAATCATGTGATAAGAGAAATACGTGATTTTTCTCAACGTTTTTCTAGGAATCGGTTTGTATTGACTTGCAGAATAGCCGCAAAAGAATATACATTTGAGCAATTTACAGAGGTAGAAGTAGCTGATTTTGACCAGGAACAAATTCAGTCATTTGCCACCAAGTGGTTTACTGCTAAAAACTCTAATCTTGATAAAGTATTTATAGAACAATTACAAGAAAATCCATCAATTTATGAACTGGCATCTAGTCCTATATTACTGACTTTGTTATGTATTGAATTTGAGGATGCTGGTGACTTCCCCAGGAGTCGTACTGAACTATATCAAAGAGCAACTCATACACTTTTAAGAAGATGGGATGCTAAACGTGCTATTAAAAGAGATGATGTCTATAAGCAGCTTTCAGTACCGCTTAAAGAAAATTTACTCAGCTATCTTGCTTTCATAACCTTTGAAAAAGGAGAGTATTTCTGGAAACAACAGGATGTGCAGAAGTATATCGCTTCTTATATTAGAAATTTCCCCGAATCTCCCCACGCTCTAGAAGCTTTACTGCTTGATAGTGAAGCTGTATTAAAATCTATTGAGGCTCAACACGGATTATTAGTAGAAAGAGCCAGAGAAATTTATTCCTTTTCTCATTTGACATTTCATGAATATTTTACAGCTAAAGAAATTGTAGCTAAAGCCAATCCTGAAATATTTAATGACCCGTCTCTACTTAATTTGAGCAAGTATGTTTTTTACAAACAATGGCATGAGGTTTTCTTATTAACCTCAGAGATGTTAAAAAGTGCTGACATTCTTTTACTGTCTATGAAGATTCAGATTGATAGAGCAGCATCACACAATAGACATATTCAGGAATTATTGGCTTGGGCTAACCAAAAATCTATTCAAGTATCTAGCTCTCACCACCCTGCTGCAATTAGAGCATTTTATCTTTGTTTAGCTGCGGGTATTTGCATATTAGATAATACAAGCTATCCGTTTTTTGAAGAATGGGAATTCCTAGAACTGAGCGATTTATTAGAGTCTAACGACTCTAATATACAGTTAAGCTTTTATATAGGAAGTGCTTCAGGCTTTGGCATGGGCAATTTTCGCGCTCCTGTTGAACTTGTTGATTCAAATCTAGCTTTAGACATTAACCTAGCTCATGCTCGCGCTCAAGCATCCTTGCTGTATCGCACCGCTAATAGAGATATTGAAAATGAGAATTTTACAACTATCCTTCTCTGTCAAGCAGATGATTATGAATATTCAGAGTACGATGAGGAAATGAAAAAAAATCATCCATTTGACGATAGTAATTTTTTTCAATTAGAGGATGCTTTATATGCAGCTATAAATTTGATTGAGAATCAAGAATTTTCTGATGAAGTAGTCAAGTTATATGAACAGTTACCACAAGGAGTTTACGATCATTGGGACGAATATTACCATTGGTATAAAAATGATAGCGGTGCTTGGGCTAATCGACTAAAAGACTTGAATAAAAATTATCGTAATATAGATTACGATTGGCCATTAAACGACGCAAAAGAATGGGGAACCTTAAGAGCCTATTGCTATGCTAATAAATTGTTATTAGATTGTCTTAATACCCAATGCTATGTCAGTCTTGACACTAGACAATATATTCAAGAAACACTGCTATTGCCTTTTAATGAAATTGAAAAAATGATGGAAATAGAGAGAAAAAAATTACTTAATAGAGATTGAATCTAATACTACTCTCAGATTAGAATGCAAAGCTCACATAATCAACATGAATTCGATGGAATTAAAATATAGCAGGAAGAAGAGCAGATAAGTCTTTAGGATAAATACGGTCTTTTAACTACTGCTATATTTTTCTGAATTACCATCAATCATTCTTCTTCAACATCCCAGTCAACAATTCCGACATCTCCCACAGGTCTTTATTCCGGTTGTCATCATAAATCATCAGCGTTCGCGGGTCAGCATGACGGCTCAACTTCTGCACCTTTCTGATATTCCCATCCGTCGCATCAAGTGCCGCCGTAATTGCCGAATGCCTGACCCTATGCGGTGACATGGGTTTCTTAACCCCCGCCTTCTTAAAAGCCGCCGCCACTATTTTATAGATGGCATCAGTAGTTAAGCGATGTCCTTCATTATGAAAATCCAATGCTGTAAAAATTGGTAAACTAGCATTCAAATCCCCTCGTGCAATTAACCAATCAGCAAGAGCAGCCGCCACATCCTTGGACATATCCAAATATTCTTCATTCGTTCCCTTCCCCTTCCCTAAAACTCTCAACTTGCGTCCATAAAAATCAAAATCCCCTACATTTAATTGACATATCTCCTGGCGACGCAAAGCTAAACCCCACAGCACCAGAAAAATTGCATAGTTGCGTTTACCAATCAAAGTTGAGCGATCAAACTGCTGAATTACAAGAGAGATCGCTTTGCTATCAACCCCCCGTGTATCCCGATAAGCCTTAACCTTCTCCCCTGAAACATCTTCCAGGGAATAGTTGCACACTCCCAACTTGCGCCCCATCTTCGCCAACGACTTAATCGCCGCCAGCCGCCGATTGATTGTCGCCTCCCGCAACCCAGATTTAATCAACATCGCCTTGTACTTCAGCACCACCATCACCGCTTGCTCTCGCTGCAAGTGCAAAAACTCCAACACGCTATCACCAGTCGGCGGCAATAAAGTCATCTTCAGAAAGAAATCCCTCAAATCCTTCTCGTAAGCACGTCGAGTATTAGGGTTGCGTTTGTCTGCCAACAGCTGCGCCAACACATCTGGGTCGCCCTGAAGCTGCGCGTCAAAATATCTGGCTAGAGGAGCATCTAAACACGCCTCCAACTCAACTTTAACTAGCTCTCCCCAAATTGGCTCGTTAGGCATAAGTGCTTACTAGCTCGTTATTGATAATACAGATTTCCAATAACGTTCATCATTACATACAATGTTCTTGCCAAGCGTGTTTACACAAGATATAGCAATAGCCACTTGTTGCGTAAGTTACTAAGTATCATTAGTATTGTGGTAGTCTGTAAAATTGCTGCTTTGATATCGAAATTGATATCAGTTTTGGTAGCACAAGAATACTGGGGACTCTGCCCCAAAGCGATGCCTGCGGCTGGCTACGCCAACACCCAAAAACTGCTGCCCTCTATGGTAAGTAGGCTAATATTACCTACTCGTACTTTTTTCAACGCAGTGTCTAACCCTCATCAGCAGATTGCAAGACAATTGCATACAACTTTTGGCTAACCCGAAAGTCAGCAGTAGCAATTAACTGATCAATTAATGGTTTAATAGCTGGAATTAACCCTTGTTTTTTGGCTTGTAGCAAGACTCCCAACAGACCCGTTACATTTAGTCCATAACTTGTAGCGACTGCTCGTCCTCGGCGTTCGTCCATTAATAGCAAGTCAGCTTTCAGTTCTTTGGATAAAATAATTGCTTCGGCTTCTCCTAAATCAATATTGTCCTGTTTTTCCTGAATTTCTGTAACTTGTTGAGAATTAACAACAGCTATTGTCTGAATCCAAGATAGCTGTTGTACTTCTACTGCCCCAGGAACAACTTTATCTACACCTACCATCTCGTTATAAACGGCTTGGGGAATGATAACGCGACTATACAACTGACGTAGTAAATCTAACTGACCAATCGCTGCCAAGTTTGTGATCGGTGATGTGTCGCTAACGATAATCACAACAAGCCCATTGATTGCAGTGTCCGCACATCGGATTGGAAGTCTTCTACATCATAGTTGATGTGTAAACCGCGTTTAGCCAGTTCATGCTGGAATTCAAGTACTGTGATTCCTGTCCAGGCTCGGACTTTGCCACTGCTAATTTTACCTTGCTGATAAAGCAAGATGCCAATTTCTAATTTCAGTTCATCCTCAGTCATGTTTGATGCTCGGAGGATGTCATCGGGAATTATGACGCTCATAAGGGAAAACTCCAATTCATAGTTTATAAGGAAAATGCTAAAAACCCCTAAGAAACAGCAACGCAGTTGCGTTTTTCGTACTTCAGGCAGGGGATGAAAGCTATTTGAAGGCTTTTAAGCCTGTGTGATGCACTGTTTCCTAATCAAGATTTCTATATACTCACTAGCACTGATACTGTCTCTTGTTGCCAATTCTTGCACGGAATGTCACGCAGTGTCAGTCAGCATAACTCCTCTTTTCTTTTTAGGTTCATCGTACAAAACGGGAGTATTTATAACTCTTTTTCTGCCTTTACCTGTTGACATACTTAGAACATTTACCTATATTAAGGGCATTTTAGATAAAATAAGGAGGTGAGTCAAGTTGCTAGTTCTGGAATACAAAGTCAAAGCCAAAAAACTCCAATATTTAGCGATTGAGGAAGCCATCAAAACTACGCAATTCATCAGAAATAAATGTTTAAGATATTGGATGGACGCACCAAAAGAAGCAAAAATTGATAGGTTCGGTTTGAATAAGTATTCAACAGAACTACGCAACGAATTTAAATTTGTGGCTAACTTAAATTCAATGGCTGTGCAATCATCAGCCGAAAGAGCATGGTTAGCAATATCAAGGTTTTACGATAATTGCAAAAAGAAGGTATCCGACAAGAAAGGATACCCAAGATTTCAGCATGATAACCGTTCGGTTGAGTACAAGACTTCTGGCTGGAAAATACACCCGACGAAAAGACGTATAACCTTTACCGATAAAAAAGGCATTGGTGAAGTCAAACTTCTTGGTAAATGGGATATCCAAACATACAACGTTAAAGATATTAAGCGGGTTCGTTTAGTGCGTCGAGCAGATGGTTACTATTGCCAATTTGCTATCAATGTTGAATGCTCTAATATTCAACCATCAACGGGTAATCAAATAGGTTTAGATGTTGGCTTAGAGAGTTTTTACACTGATTCAAACGGACATCAAGAACCTAATCCTAGATTTTTAAAGAAAGCTGAAAAATCTGTAAAACACACTCAAAGGCGCATTTATAAAAAGAAAAAAGGTTCATCAGGACGTAAAAAAGCTAGAGGAATATTTGCCAGAAAGCACTTGAAGATAAGTAGGCAAAGGAATGAACACGCTAAGAGACTAGCGAGAAACTTAAACAGGTCTAACGATCTAGTAGCCTATGAAAACTTACAAGTGCATAATCTACTTAAAAACCATTGTCTAGCCAAATCAATTAGCGATACTAGTTGGTCATTGTTTAGAACATGGTTGGAGTATTTTGCTAACAAATTTAGAAGACAAGCTGTTGCTGTAGCCCCTCATTACACCTCACAAAAATGTTCAAGTTGTGGTGCAATTGTGAAAAAGTCTCTATCAACTCGAACCCATGTTTGTAGTTGCGGTTGTCAGTTGCATAGAGACGAGAATGCAGCAATTAACATTTTAAATCTTGCAAAAGCTACCTTGGGGCACAAGGAAAGTAACGCTAGGGGACTAGTAACCTCTGTTCTACTTAGGGAAACTTTGGTAGAGTAAGTAACTAGGGTGAGCCTAGAATCTCCTCTCTAGCGAGACGCAAGTGCGAATGCCTTTAGGCAGGAGAGTGTCAATCTAATTCTTCTGTCATGCAGGGCAGGAACTGTCTATTATACTTTTATAGTATTAGACCTTTATATCTTAGAGTAATTAGACCTTAATCAGTTTATAGGTTTAGTAATCGTTTGAGGTCTTCAGCATTCTTGACTTGGCTCCAGTCAACCTCACAAGAAAGCAATAGTTCTATGGCAACTCCGATTAGGTGCTGAGGGTAAACCCGCTCACCAGGGGGAACTGCTTCTGTGTTGTTGTCCCGCACTGTTCGGGCTGTATCCGTTAACCAGTTATGCTGTGTGCGAGTAATTTTAATATTGATCGTCACGGGCTTTTCCTTAACTACTGCTTGAGAAGTTGGTGATGCAGTAGGCGCTTCTAATGCTGACTTTGGGGCTGGTGATGTTATAGGCATTTTCTCAAGTACTGGGGAAGTTGGTTCTACTTCGGTGGTATCAGAGGTAATCTCTGGCTCTGATTGGCTCTTAATTCCAGAAAACTGGCTTAATTTCATGCCAGACATTTTCTTTTTGGTCATTTCGTCCCCCAATGTTTAATGTATTCTTTAGCTAAAGATTGGTAAGCTCTAGCACCACTGGACTTGGGGGCGTAAGTGCTAACTGGTTGTTGCGCTGCGATGGATTCAGCAACAGCTATGTTATCAGGGATAGTTGTGTGCAATAGTCGATAACCTAACTCCACTGCTGCCTCAATTAGCAAATCGTCAGCCTCTTTAGTCAGAACTAACCGGGGCTTATACCGAGTTCTAACAACATCAATGGGAATATCTGCCCTTTCCCCTCGAATTAACTCCACGGCTTCCGAAAGCCCTTTAAGGGAAGCAGGTTCGTTCATTGTGGGGATAAGAATACGATCGCTGCTAAGGATGGACTGCACTGATGCCACCGATAGTCCTGGGGGACAGTCCATTAAAACTACATCAAACCCAGAAAGTCGTGACAGCGCTGGAACAAACAAGTTATCCTCCGATGTCAGGCGAAACATACCTATATCACCTGGAATCAGACAAAGGTGTTTTACTTGGGTTTCTCTGGGTGTGAGTGTTTCTTTACTAGTTAGCCAGTCAAGGGTTGTTGGCTCAGTACCATCCATGCCTAGACCGAACGAGAGAGTACGCTGTCCATCTAAATCAATCAGCAGGGTTTGGCGTTTGGGAGATGCTAGAAATGCCCCTAAGTTCAGGGCAGTAGAGCTTTTACCTGTCCCGCCTTTAAAGTTGAATACACTGATAACAATCATTTTAAAAAGACTAAAGCGTTAATCAGTGTATACCATAAAGGTCTAATACTTTAATACCTCTATATATTTAAACATATTGTGACTTTAATTATGTTGGGGCGATCACCTTTTGTAGATACTATGAAGGTCTAATACTTTAATATGTTTGCTTTTTATACTTGCGGACGACTCTTCAAGAATGTAGAAGCAAGCTCCTTTGGCTGACTAATACCATGAAGGTCTAATAGTTTAATCGCATCCGCGTCTTACATCACTAAATGCAGAGAATTGGCTTTTATGTCATCCTAGACTAGGAGAGTTAATTCGGTGAGTATCTTTGTTTTTAGTATTGACAGGCTTTTCCCTTTTGATATTTACAGACTTTTCTCTGAAATTTAAATCTCCAAACACTAATAATTTTGGAGATAATCGATGTCAATTTATGTAGGCAACCTCTCTTACGAAGTTAAGGAAGATGATATTAAGGGTGTTTTTGCTGAATATGGTACTGTAAAGCGTGTTCAACTACCTACTGATCGTGAAACAGGACAACCACGCGGTTTTGGTTTTGTAGAAATGGGAACAGATGCAGAAGAAGCAGCTGCCATTGAAGGTCTTGATGGTGCTGAGTGGATGGGTCGTGACCTGAAAGTTAACAAAGCCAAGCCCAGAGAAGACAGAGGTTCGTCTGGTGGTAATCGGGGGGGATACGATGGGGGCGGTGGACGTAACCGCTACTAAGCTTTGAAACCGGAAAGAAAGAGAGAGCGAATTTTCAGGTTAGACAAAGAGTCTGCCTTTTTACACTTTAGTTAACTGGGCGGCTTACCACTATCAGCCATTAAGTAAGCCAATTTAGCAGGAGAGATAATGACCCAAATAATAGTGGGTGACAATGAACACATTGAGTCAGCCTTACGCCGATTTAAGCGAGAAGTTTCCAAGGCTGGGATTTTTCCAGATATGAGGAAGCATCGTCACTTTGAAACGCCTATAGAAAAACGCAAGCGTAAAGAAATTGCCAAGCACAGGCAGGGTAAAAGACATTTCCGCACTTGAGAACTGATATAGATATAAATGAATGCCCTCATAGTATTTATGAGGGTTTTCTTTATGGAATTTAGCAGCAATAAGCAAAAATTAAGTAATGGTAGTTTTTACTGGGTTCAAAGCTTTATATACCAAATACTGCTTGAGCCACTACCGCCATAAAAATACCCCCAGAATATGGGGGCGATTGATGTGGTTGATGTGCTTAAAAGGACACAATCGAATAATGAGAGTTCGCTATAAGGATTTCTGTATATATGCCCATCTTACAATCAGCTGTCGGTGAATGTCTTCGGTGATCACCTTTTCTTCAAAATCGCTTCACAACAACTTTTCAATAAAATCGCTATTTACACCGTTAACCATTACTTACTCCCCGCAGGCGATAGCTTTTTCAAATTCTCAATCCGACAGCACCCCCGCTTCCATAGCAGTCTAGTAGTTTTATCTACTGGATGGTAATAAGCCCAAATACTTCCATCTGGTGCTGAATATAAGGATATAATAAAAACCGTTTGTGTACCAAAGTTACCTGTACTTACCTCAATTTTTTCTTTGACAGTAAACGTCTGTCCTGAACTATTAGTTGCTGCCTTTAATTTTTTATAGGCTGGTTTTTTCGCTAATTGCGGTTGCTCTGTTTCTATCTCTGATTGCTCATGTTCAGCAGAGGTATTTTCAATCAAAGCAGTTGATTCTGATGACTTAACTGGTGCGGCTTCGAGAGTTGTCGGTAAAGCTAACTGTTCATTCTCTGCTTCTATTGTTTGAGGCACAGCATCATAACTCAGGGCAGAGCTACTGTTTAATTCTGAAACTTCAATGCTTTTACTCTGGTTATTATTTACTTCTAATTCCGGCTCAACTGGCTGATTTTCTGTTGGTACGTTAGTTGATGCTGATTCAGATTGTGCAGGATTATTATCGTCAGTGGCAGTAGATTTTTGCTTGACGACACGCAAAATGGCAGATTTATTTGGCGCGGCATCTGATGGTGATGGTGAACTATTCGTCTTGGGGGATTTACGTTTAGGCATAATAATTTATTGGCAGCAATGCACTCTTAAACGTTGATTAAATCAGTAATTAAGAAGGGAATGATTACAGTTTTCTGTCGGTTTAGCTTTCAGTTAACTCAGTAGTATATTCAGCCATGTTGGTTGATATATCTGAAGTTGATGATTGCTCACGAGCAGGGAATTTAATGCACTCCCCTGATTGAATTACTAAGCTAGTCCCGACACGTCGCACATTAAAATTCCAGAATTTCTTAATCGAATTTGATGGTAAAAATCCGATTAGTCTTAGTTGGAAATCTTTAGGTGGCTCAAAGTCTCTCTGAGGCTTTTGGTGAATTTTAACGAGTACTATCCCAAGTTCATAGTCTTGATATACAACTAATCCTTGTACAGAAAAGTTATCAGCTACTAACTGCAATTCGGTTTTTACTGAGTCGGTATATTCTTTTTCGTTGCGAACATTTATCAAAGTCACCCTCAGTTTGGTCGGAAAATCTTTGAATGGTGTTCTGGGGTAAACAGTCCACAGGTAATCAAGTGATAAATCAAGTTGAAATTGTTGAACTAATTTCGATGCTCTCTTAGCAAGGTTTGTCTCAAGCATTACACCGTCAGCAGTTATTAGTTGCCCTTGATAAATAAGCTCACTACTTGGTACATACTTCCCCCAGAGCCGACCAATTGCACGATATTCTAGTGGCTCTGTCGGTCTTAACTGGTGATTGTTAACTAATAACTGCTGTGTATCGTTCGTAATTGTCATGCGGACAAAGTTAAAATCTGTAATTTTTTGAATTGCTTTTATGATTGTAAACTGCGGCTCCCACTAAGATATTCTTCTTTCAATCTACTCCAAAAGCCTTAAGTATCTTTAATGGCAGTTTATACCCAAAGATGAACAAATGCCTTAGCATCCACGCTCTTTATAAATTGAACATGAATGCTTGAGACACATCTATTAACTTGCGCCAGCTTCAGCCGCCGCTACATCTGGTTTAGGCTCTTTCGCCTTCTTTTCAAAGATTTGAACCCCAGCATCAACTACCTCAAACCCTTTTTCTGTTCGTTGGCCAAGCTTGCCCGATACAGCCCCAGCCCAGTCTGCGAATTCTGAAGCGCTAGTTTCAGCCTTCCGCCAGCTTTTGGCGTTAACTTGAGCAGTAAAGACTATGCCGTTCTGATCGGTCAACTCGATTGCAACTTTCTTATTTTCTGTTGGTGTAGCTGTTGGTAGTGAGCCGCTAAATTTTATTGTCACTTCGCTTTTGGCTTCCATACCTTACCCCTGGCTCATCATCAATTAAAATTCTTCGCTCTTGATTTTATCTTGGATTAGGTTGACCAGAAGGTGCGCGATCGCTCGGCTATCGTAGTTGTTCACAAGAAAAGTGAACGTTGAGCATTCGGCTTGAAAGAGAACCAAGACTCAACATTAAAAAAACAAAATCTACAAAAAAAATTTACCCCTGTTTTTGACCCTTTTTTCGTCTATCTAATTGATAACTAGTCTCAATATGAACCGCCCAAACCGTGATTATTGACGCATTTATCAACAAATATTACAGTTTTGACACTAGTTTATTGATTTGACTAAATTCGTGCATCTCAGATAAAACCTCGACAAAACATCCATTTTCCCAATTCTTACCAACTACATTCAACATCTCCCAATATCTATCCAACATCTCCCAAATCTCTAATTTTTTCTTACCTTTTTACCCCTTTTACATCATCCAGTTACAAAATTCTCATTAGCTCAAAAATTCCCAATAAAGAAGAACAGTTCCCAATACTTATAAGAAGTCTCCCATTTGCTCCCAATAATTGGTAAATTATCGGTCAATTCGCTTAAAAGCTTTTAAGCTCTGTAATCCATCTTTTTCTGACGCACAGTACGCCATCTTTGGCGGAAAGTTTTTGACAGCCAAAATTGAAAAGCAGAAGCATAAGCAACAGCCATCAAAAAATACTACGGAATAACTACATAAGCACGACAAAAGCCACCTCAGAATTCACCCCTGTGAAAACTGTGGCGATTCTTATGCTAGTTCTTCGCTCAATCTCCTCCAAAAATCGCATCCAATTCTTGAGACGAAGCCTGACCTTGAACTATTGAAGCAGGTCTGATTGAATCAGCCGCTTCCCCCTCTAGCTCAGGCGACTTTAAAGCATTACTCTTGTAGCTTGGGGCATTGACCGCTACAACTGGTGCAGGCAACGCTGGCTGTGACAAGACAAACTGTGGTTGTTCCACACCCAGAGCAAAACGCATATAACTACCGTGTTTATTCAATGAGTCTTGCGCTTCCCAGCAAGCAAAACGTATCTGCTCTGGCGTAAAATTACCGCTCGAATATCGCGCCACTGGCAAGAAAGCAGCCACCAAGATATCAGCCACCTTACGCTGTGCCTCATCCTTGGGCAACGAGTTCAGGTAATCGACAACTTCCGCTAAAACATCACCCTCATAAGGTTGAAGCCGCAAACTCAAAGACTTGCGTTTCTTTTTGCTTTGGTTCATTGACTTTTCTCCATCCCCAACAAATAATCAAACATCCCAAAGCAGTCCACCAAACGCGCTGATGTACTATATCTGTACGTTTGCTCTGAATCTAAATTAAAAGTTTCTTGCACCTGAGTTATAAAACCGCTACCCCAAACCATCGGTATCATTGGCAATTTGTCGTCTTTGGGGATGTATTGACCAGTTCTCTCGTAAACACTGCTATACGTATCTATTTTCTTGAGTTGCCATGCACAATTAAAATACTTCTCCAACTCAACTTCTACATGGTAAGCAGCGCCCCCACCGATGATTACTTCGTTCAACGGTCTGGGTAATATTTTGTCCATCCACCGCTGTAGCTTATCCCAATATTGGGCTGTTGCTACTCTAATTGCATCAGCAATATGAGAAATTTCTTTTTGTCTTAAAGTGGGGTCTTTCGCACTTGCTAGGGCTTGTATTCGGTCAAAAGTTATCCAATCAGGGCGTGCCGAGCAATTACGGTCTTTGCTGTAGACCTTATCAATAATCGTGTAGCGTGCATCAAATATTGCCGAAGATAAACGCTCTCGGTCTAAACCGCTCGTCATATCCAGCACGATATCCAACATATTGGCAAAGCCCAACAGTGGACTATCCCCCAGCTTCAGTTGCCCCCGGTCAAAATAAAGTGCTGTCGTGTTCCTGTGACCAAACATCAACACCGCCAGTTGGGAAGTGCGTAACCAGTCTACCCCCTGCTGTTTGATTCGCAGTGCTGCTAATCCCCCACCTTCAGGACGGCACAAGAAACGCTCTAAGTTCACCTTTAAATATTGTTTGCGTACCGTAAAATTAGCCAGCATCACCCGTAACTGTTCTTCAAAGCGGCGGCGATCGCTGTACTCATTCCACGGCAGAAGTAACGCCAACTCCAAATTAATTTGTTTTTTCGCCGTCACCTTAACTAAGCTTAGTTCAACAATTAAGCCAACAGCGCCCAATACTTTCCACAAGGCATTCTCATATTTGAGTTCCTTAATCCGGTCAAGCGCATCAAAGTTAGCCGCGAACTCACCCAACACCACTACTCTGTTATTCCACTCAACCCACAGTTGTTGGTCTGGTGAGGGGCTACCAATCCAGCCCAAGCGTTCCATGAAAAAATTAAGTTTATCCTTAGTAATCTCTTCTATCGCTGGTGGCAGCAGAACATAATTTGGTTTAGTCTGGTCATCCACTTGATAAATTATCTTAGTTTGCGACCCGCCAACGTCCACGCTGAGGAAAATGTCAGTCATGCAAAAAGCTGGTTAAAACGATGATCTGATTTTAGTGCAGATTTAGAGCAGATTGGCACTAGTTTAGTGCAAATATTGCACATGATTAGCACAAGCTGGCACTCGTGATTCACCTCGGTTCATCACCCTAAATGCTGATTTCGGCTGACCAAATTGTGCCAAGTTGCTCAATATTTGTGCTGAGTTGCTCTCTTTTTGTGCCAAGAGGTCGCGCGAGTAGCGGGAGGGGGTGCTGTTGCCGCAGAATTTCGCTTCGGTGTACCATGTTGGTGGTGTACTCACTACACTTTTGCGCCCTGCGGGTGGGCTGCGCCCATCTTTCGCTTCGCTCAAGACGCAGAAGTTACGTTCGCCCCTGCGGGGGTTTTGCACCCTTGGCACAGGGTGTAGGGTGTGGGGTGTAGGGTGTAGGGTTTACTTGTTTTCCAGAGAGCGAATAAGACCTTGGAGTAGCCTACCAACTAATTGACACTGAGCAAGAACTGGATCAATTGTTGGGATTTCTGCAAGTTTTATTCGTTTAGATAAGATTAGGTGGGTTTCCAATTCTTTAAGTGAACCTTGCGCTATATATAAAAACTGAAGATACTCTCCTCTACTTCTTCGTCCATAACCTTCAGCAATATTAGCTGGAATAGATACTGCTGCTCTACGGATTTGTGATGTCATCCCATAAGTTTCTTCTTTTGGAAAGGATTTTGTTACGAAATAGCAGGCTTCTGCTAAATTCATCCCCTCCTGCCAAACTTGTAAATCTTGATAAGACTGTATTGGAGATTTACTCATCACTAATTCCCTTTATCTCATCCCCCTACACCCCACACCCTACACCCTACACCCTCCTGAAAAACAATGGTGGCTTTAGCGATTCTGCGCGTTGAAAAACTCAAGTCTTTCGGCAACATTGGCGGCAGCGAGAAGCATACCGCACGTTTACAAGATACCCCAAATGCCGACACCACTAAAAAAAATATCCGGCTGATTGGCATGGAGGATGATTCACCGCTTGAAGTTTTGGTGAAAAACAAGATAGCCAACACAACTTTACACAAACCGCGCAAGGATGCCGTGCTGTGTAGCGATATTTTTCTCTCGGCATCCCCAGAATATTTTCGCCCTGATGATCCATCAAAGGCAGGCGAATGGGATAATCCCCGAATGTTGGACTTTGTTAAGGCTTCTCGCAGTTGGCTAGTCAACAACTATGGTGATAAATGCGTCAGGGCAGAATTGCATTTGGATGAAGCTACTCCCCACATTCATGCCTATGTTGTACCGATCAACGAGAAAACCAAGCAGTTAAGCCACAAAGAAATGTTTGGGGGTAATGGTCGCGCTGCCAGCATTAAGTTGTCCAAACTCCAAGACAGTTATGCTGCTGCACTTGCTCCTTTGGGCATTGAACGAGGGGTTAAGGGCAGTAAGGCAACCCACACGAAAGTAAAGGAATATTACCAAGCGGTTAACAGTGAACCACTAAACAACGTCTGGTCGAATAAAAAACTTGAACCCGAACCTTTTGAATCAGCTACAAATTACGTTGCCCGGATTCAGAATGATCACCAATTCCATGTCCTCAACCACCAACTGGCTGACCGCGCTTTCATGCAGGAGCGACTAGAGAGTGCAGAGCAACGGGCAAGAGCCAGCGAGAAGGAACGACAGCAACTAGAGAAGCGGGTGCGATCGTTAGAATCTCAGACCAATCAACTGCGCGACTTGCCCTTGGAGGATGTGGCTTGGGAATTGGGGCTACACAATAGCCAAGGAAAATGGAAGGGTCACGGACACATCATTAATATAGATGGGCCCAAATTCTACGATTTCGCCCCCGATCAACAAAAGGGATCAGGCGGTGCAATTGATTTGGTGATGCACGTTAACCAGTGCAATCTACGGCAGGCGGTCGTCTGGTTGGATGAGCGATTTGGTGAAGCTGGAGCAGAACGAGCAGCGATAGCAAAAAGTCGTCAAGTGACTGCTGAAATTATCCAGTTAGAACCACGAACCCCGTTTCAGCTACCTGTTGAGGATAAAAGCAAGTGGACACCAGTTCACAACTACCTGACCCAGAAACGGGGGATACCATCAAACTTTGTGGAACTTCTGCATAAAAGGGGGTTAGTTTACGCTGATGATCAGCAAAACGCTGTGTTCGTCATGCGGAATCTTGGCGAAGAACCCCAGGCATTAGGAGCATTCCTGCGGGGAACACGGGGCGAGAACAACACGTTTAAGGGCTACGAGAAAGGAACAGTTAGGCGTGAGGGCTGGTTTCACTTCCGCTTAGGCGGACAGCCAACAGATTCTGTAGAGAAAGTGGTGCTTTTGAAATCGCCCATTGATGCCGTGTCTTTTGCCATGCTGGAATATCAGCTTAGAGGCGACGTGCCACCCAATAGAACGCTGTACATGGCGGTAGATAATACCAAAAGCTTACCAGTAGAGCAATTGCAGAATATTCCTAATGTACAAGTGGCATTTGACTCGGACGATGAGGGTAATGCAGCTGCACGAGTTGTTAAGGAACTACTGCCACAGTCCAAGCGGCTCAAATGCAAAGCTGACGATTGGAATCAGCAGCTACTCGATTATGGGCAGCAGTTAAGGCAACAGCAGCAACAGCAACGCCAGCAGGAGCAGGATGATGAATTGAGTCTTTAATTAAAAGCTCTTTTGTAGTGCTGATGTAGTTTTTCTAGCCGTGAAAAACACTTTGAAACAATGCTATAGCAACTGCTACGGTGATACCTATTACTAGGAAACCAGGTCACTACCATGAGGCTGAAACGCACTAAAGCTACAGTCCGTATGCTGTTTTATAGGGCGCCTTTACGGCTGGTTCTGATTCTTCCCTTTGTTTTACAGATTGTGATCGCCGTTAGTATTACCGGGTGGCTTTCTTACCGAAATGGAGAGCAGGCAGTCAATGATCTTGCAGCCCAACTTAGAGGTGAAGTGGTTGCTCGAATTCGTCAGCATTTAGACACTGAGCTTGCCACCTCCCACCTGATCAACCGCACTAATTTAGAACTCATACGCACTGGTGAACTGAAAACAGATGATTTTGCCGCTTTAGGAACCCATTTTTGGCATCAGCTTCAAACGTTTAAATCGACTAATACGGTCTTCTTTGGTAATCCCCAAGGGAGGTTCATCGCAGCGCAACGGCTAGACGATAATTCACTTATTTTTATTAAAAGAGAATTGCCTCCTGCTGAGGCTAAAGTTTATAACGCAAGCATACAGGGGAAGCTAGCAGCATTTAAATCAGTGATTCCAAATTTTATTGACGTGCGAAAGCGCCCTTGGTACAAGGCTGCGAGCATCAGAAGAACTCCAACGTGGGGAAATATTTTTGCACTCCAAATCAGACCAAGCATTGATCTACCTGCCAGTACTCCAGTACTCAACAGTAACAGAGATTTGCAGGGTGTTATAGGTAATAATTTGGCATTGGAAACCATTAGTGAGTTTCTTTACAGCCTCAAGGTTGGGCAATCTGGACAGACGTTTATTCTAGAGCAAAATGGTGAATTAGTAGCTAGCTCTACTGCACCGCAACCTTTTTTAATTGGGAAAGATGGTAAAACCAAGCGGATGACAGTAGCAACGAGCAATAATGCCGTGCTTCAGGCAGCAACTGATTATCTTCTCAAACAATTCAGTAATTTAAAGGGGATTAGTACAACAAAGCAGCTTCGGTTTTTGATAGACCGCAAACCGTATTTTATTGAAGTTTTTCCTTATCAAGATCAGTGGGGAGTTGATTGGCTCATCGTTGTTGTTGTGCCAGAATCCGATTTTATGGGACAGATTCACGCCAATACACGCACCACTATTGTGTTGTGCATCGGCGCGTTGGTGATCGCCACCTACTTCGGTATAATGACCACCCGTTGGCTGACTCGCCCCCTGTTGCAGCTCAATTATGCGGCAAAGGAAATTGCCCAGGGGAACTTTCAGCAAATGATCACTGCTGATCGCATCCGTGAAGTTAAAGAGCTGGCAAGCTCATTTAACCAGATGACGTTACAGCTACAGAAATCTTTCACGCAGATGAAATCACTAAACCAGGCACTACTAGAAAGTGAAAGCCGCGTGAAGCAATTTCTAGAAGCATTACCTGTAGGTGTTGCAGTCCATAACCAGGCTGGACATTTGACTTACGTAAATCGCATTGGGCAAAGGCTGCTTAACATTAATCAACTTCCCAATACCGAAAAGTGGAATCTCATCGATACGTTTCAACAATATCGAGCTGGCACATCGCAGCCTTATCCGCTTGAAGACCTGCCAGCGATGCGGGCGCTTAGGGGTGAAACGGTTCAAACAGAAGATATTGAAATTCATCGAGACAATCGGGTGATCTCCTTAGAGGTATGGGCAACGCCGATCTTTGATGAGCAGGAACAAATCGCTTATGCAATCGCCGCTTTTCAAGACATCAGCAATCGCAAACAAACAGAAGCACAGCTGATTTACAATGCGCTACACGATGCTTTGACCGATTTACCTAATCGCAATTTGTTGATGGAAAGGCTGGAACTCGCAATCAATCGAGCCAAGCGTGTGGATGGGTACCATTTTGCCGTTCTGTTTATGGATTTAGATCGCTTCAAAGTAATTAATGATAGTTTAGGACATCTAGTAGGTGATCATCTGCTGATTAGCTTTGCCCACAAGCTCCAGGAGAGCATTCGCTCTACCGACCTGGCAGCGCGTCTGGGAGGTGATGAATTTGTCCTTGTGCTGGAAGAAATTAAAGGCATTCAAGAGGCAGTTCAAACGGCTGAACGTATCTTCGCTGAACTGCAATCTCCTTTGGTGCTAGAAGAGCATGAGGTCTTTATAACCACCAGCATTGGCATTGTTTGGGGTACGAAAGATTACAAGCAAGTCTCTGACCTAATTCGCGATGCCGATATTGCGATGTATCGAGCTAAAGCCCAAGGCAGAGCCAGATACGAAATTTTTAATGCACAAATGCATACCCAAGCGATGAAGCGGCTGCATCTAGAAAACGACCTCCGCAAAGCCCTGGAACGTCAAGAATTTCTTGTTTACTATCAGCCGATCATAATGTTAAACAGTGGGCAACTAGTAGGATTTGAGGCATTAATTCGCTGGCAGCACCCAACGCGAGGACTCGTTGCTCCTGAAGAATTTCTGACGGTGGCTGAAGAAACAGGGCTAATTGTCTCCATAGATAGTTGGATGCTCCATACAGCCTGTCAACAGCTTGCAGCGTGGCAAAGAGCGTTTAGCAATACCGCTTTGAAGATCAGCGTTAATCTCTCAGCCAGAGATTTTTTGGGAATTCATCTTCTGGATGAAGTGGAACAAGCTCTGGTGAAAGCAGGCTTAAATAGCAGTTGCCTAACGCTAGAAATCACTGAAAGTATGTTGCTCGACAATGTGGAGGACACGATTAAGCTCGTCGCTAGCTTACGAGAGCGAGGTGTTCAAATCAGCATTGATGACTTTGGTACGGGATATTCTTCGTTAAGCTACCTTCACCGTTTGCCCATTGACTTTTTGAAAATTGATCACTCTTTTGTGAGCAATATGCAGGTAAGCGACAAGAACTATAAAATCGTTTCAACGATTGTAACGTTAAGCAACCAGTTAGGGTTAGAAGTGATTGCCGAAGGGATCGAAACGTTACAACAAATCGAACAATTGCAGCGCCTCGGCTGTAAATTCGGACAGGGTTATTTCTTGTCTAGACCTTTACCGCCGCAGGCAGCCGAAGCTTTGCTCATGAGAAACACCTTTCTCTAATGGGGGTATGAGAATCATTAGAACAGAAAATCTATACCATAACTGAATAAATGAATGAATGAACTAATCATAGTAGCCTCCCAAAAAATCTTTTTTGTAGTCTTTATGTAGCAACTTAGTAGTATTTTTCGATGGCTGTGACTAAAAAATCAGTTTTGACTTAAAAAAACTTTCCGCCAAATTTGGCGTACTGTGCGTCAGAAAATGATATTAGTTTTTGGCTGGAGCATAATATCACTGTGATATTTAAAAATGCAGAAATTCTTGCATTTTCCATTGATTTGCCGTTGGTGTGCCATACCCATGCCATTGGCGTGCCATAATTATGCCAGTTTTAAATCTAATTCTCAATAGTGAAAATTAGTTGAGAAATGAATTTTCACTCCTTCCATTGGTTTGCCATTGAGATGCCATTGGCGTGCCATAAATCAGCCATAATGGGAGCCAATTTTTGATAATACATTTTTTTGCCAAAATTCTGCCATTTGGGTAAGTTTTTAGTTCGTATGCGAAGTTTTTGACGACGAACCCTCTAGTCACCAGATAAAACTTAACCGTGCCTGAGAAAAGCTTTGCTACTTTGGAGTTTAATGTACGCCACCGAACCGACTACGGGAGCGAAGCGGGTGTAAATTTAAAGCTATCTAGATTAATGTCATGTTGATTTGTTAATGAAGATATCTAAAAGCAGATAGTCAACGCAATACTGCTCGGTTAAGGGAAAATAGGTAGTGGAGTAAAGAATTATTTGTTCGCGTAACATACACGAGAACAAGCGCTGCTAAAAAGGTTGCTTATACCTGAAGGCACTCTCAAAAAAAATTAATT